>Ga0169931_10011072_pt1 | contig 12782 bp, 11 predicted proteins | sample Kivu_15m_20L_FD_129675 | JGI IMG/M metagenome (GOLD analysis project Ga0169931, IMG submission 129675) | Freshwater microbial communities from Lake Kivu, Western Province, Rwanda to study Microbial Dark Matter (Phase II) - Kivu_15m_20L... | ecosystem: Environmental > Aquatic > Freshwater > Lake...
CCTCGTCGCGGCCGATGACGGGATCACCTGCGTCACCGTCGACCTTCCGGGACACGGCGACACTGCGCTACGACCGACGTTCGCCGAGCTCGTGTCGATCCTGTCCGCCACGTGTCGTGATGCGGTGGTTGTCGGATATTCGATGGGCGCCCGACTGGCAATCGCCGTCGCGTGCAACGATGATGCCGACGTTCGCGGCATCGTTTCGATCGGGGGCACGGCGGGTATCCGCGACGACGTGGAACGCGAACAGCGCCTCAGCGACGACGCACGGCTGGCAGATCGAATCGAACGCATCGGCACCACGGCCTTCCTCGCCGAGTGGAACACGAAGCCGCTGTTCGCGGGATTCGTGCCCGGCGACGAATCGTTGCGCGACCGGATGCGCAACGAGCCGGCCGGGCTCGCCTATGCGCTGCACACTTTCGGTGCGGGCAGCCAGCCGTCGTACTGGGAGAAGCTCGCGTACCTGCGCATTCCGTTTCTCGCCGTATCAGGTGCGCGTGATGTGAAGTTCACATCACTCGCGAACGAAATGTCGGAGATCGTTCCGGGCGGGCAGAGGCGTCTGGTCGCCGGGGCGGGTCATGTTGCCCATCTAGAGCAGCCGGAAACGACGACCCAGATCATCGCCGAATTCCTCGCACGCAGTGATGTTCGCCGGGCAATCAACTGAATCGCTACAACGGAATTGCGATCACCACGTCCAGACCGCACCACTGAGAATCACACCGATGAGTAACTGTGCCCGGGCGGTGAGTCCGAGGACGGCAATGAGCGATCTGCCGCTTGCTCCTGCCAACACGCGTTGTGATGCTCGCACCGCCGGGAGGAGTCCGATGAGCGACGCAAAGACGATCGGACGGCTGAGCGACAGGCTGACGATGATCAGCAATGTGATCACGTAGCACGCCACGTACATGAGGCGCGTGGCACGATCCCCCATCCGCACCGCAAGCGTGCGCTTCCCTGCCGCCTGATCGTTCTCGCGGTCGCGCAGGTTGTTGACGATGAGCAACGCCACTGCGAGCAAACCGGCCACCGAGCCGACCACGAACGAACGAGCCGAAATCGTCGCTGCAACCACGAATGTTGTTCCCACGGTCGCAACGAGGCCGAAGAAGGTGAATACGAACAGCTCGCCCCAGCCGCGGTATCCGTACGGCACCGGACCACCCGTGTAGCCCCAAGCAGCGGCCATGCACGCCGCACCCACCGCAACGAGCCACCACGTTGTGAGTGCTGCAAGTCCCGTGCCGGCAGCCATGGCCACCGCCGATGCGAGGAACGCTGCGCGTCGCACGGCTGCGGGCGTGGCGTCTCCACTCGCAACGAGCCGTCGCGGACCAACCCGGTCTGCATCCGTGCCCCTGATCCCGTCGGAGTAGTCGTTGGCATAATTCACTGCAACTTGCAGGGACAGACTGACGATTGCTGCGAGACCGCCGCGCACGAGGATGTCGGCAACGGCGACCGATCCTGGTGCCACTGCAATTCCGAGAAGCACCGGCACGATCGCCGCAACGAGAGTTCGCGGCCGTGCGCCGTCGATCCACACCCGCGACCACATCATGAGGCGACGATAGTCCCGGCGAACGGGGCTTCTAGAGTGCTCGCGTGGGCCGACTTATTGCCGTCGATTTGCCGACGTGCGACGCCTTCGTCGCGGCCGTACAACGGATCTGGGACGATGGCGATGTCGTCCTCCCGTTGGATCAGCGACTTCCGCAGGCTGCGCGACGCGAAGTTGCAGGACGATTCGGAACGAGCGTCGTCGTCGACGAGACAGGTCGCACCACCGTCGACGGTGGACGCGAGTATGCACACGACGATGTCCTCGTCATCGCGTCGAGCGGATCGACGGGCGTCCCAAAGGGCGTCATTCATTCCCGCGCAACGCTGACTGCCAGTTCGCGGCTCGTGACCGATCGCCTGTCGCTCGGAGCCGACGACCACTGGCTCGCCTGTCTTCCGGTGGCCCACATCGGGGGCTTCGGGGTGGTTGCGCGCGCACTCGCCACCGGAGCGCGCCTCACGTGCATCCCCCGACCCGATAGCGACACCATCGCCGCAGCCGCCGCCGATGGTGCAACCCACACGGCCCTCGTGCCGGCAATCCTCTCGCGCATCGACCCGCAACGCTGGTCGACGATTCTCGTCGGCGGTGCCGCGGTGCCACGGAACCGTCCGTCCAACGTCGTCGCCACCTACGGTCTCACCGAGACGTGCGGTGGAGTTGTGTACGACGCCCGTCCACTCAATGACGTCGACGTGCGCATCGTCGACGACGAGATTCATCTCCGAACACCCACGTTGTGTCGTGGGTATGTCGACGGCGAACCGACCGTGTCCGACGGATGGCTGCATACCGGTGATGTCGGCACCTTCGTCGACGGAGCACTGCACGTGAACGGTCGCCGTGACGATCTCATCATCAGCGGGGGCAGCAAGGTGTGGCCTCAACCCGTCGAGGAGGTGCTGCGCCGCCATCCTCTCGTCGCCGACGTGGTCGTGCGCGGTGTGCCGGACGAGGAATGGGGATCGATCGTCTGCGCGTGGATCGTGCCGTTGGGTACCGCCTCGCCGCCGACTCTCGCATCGTTGCGCGATGCCGTGCGTGCGGAGTTGTCCGACGTCGCCGCGCCACGGCGAATGGTGCTGCTCGACGCGATTCCGCGATCCGCGCTCGGCAAGCCCATCGTGTCCGAACTACCGACTGCGTAAGTTGCGGCGCAGCTCAGCCTGCCAGGCTGGCGCGAACCCCGGCACCACCGTCGATGACGAAGGTGTCCCCCGTGATCCACGACGCACTTGGTGAAACGAGAAATGTGACGAGATTGGCGATGTCCTCGGGTTCTCCAAGACGCTTTGTCGGCAACGCCCGAGCCAGAGACTCCCCGACATTGTCGACGAGCACGGCGGCGAAATCGGTCTTTACGAGGCCGGGTGCAACACCAACGACGCGGGTGAGACCCAACTCGCTGGCCAACTGCCGGGTGAGATGCACGAGTGCGGCCTTGGTCACGTTGTACACACCGAGAAATGGTTCGGCGCGCAACCCGCCGACCGAGGCGACATTGGCGACGACTCCGGGATTGTCCTTCATCCACGCATTCCACACGGCCTGCGTCCACACGAGAGGACCCCTCAGGTTCACCTGGACCGTCTTGTCGAAGCGCGCCAAGTCGACACCGAGGGTGGGACCAAGGTACGGGTTGGTGGCCGCATTGTTCACGAGGATGTCGATGCGCCCGAACTCGCGCAGCGTTTCGCTCACGCATGCTTCGGCGGCAGTCGGATCACCGACGTTGGCCGCATGCCACCGTACGTCGCCGCCGATTTCACCGGCCGCGGAGCGCAATGCTTCTTCCTTGCGCGACACGAGCATCACCTTGGCACCTTCGGCAGCAAGAACGCCGGCGATAGCCCGACCGATGCCTCGCGACGCACCCGTGACGACGGCGACCTTGCCCGTCAGCCCGAGGTCCATGGCGAGAAACTAGTCCCCGCCTCGGGTTGAAGGATCGGGGTCGGGCAGTCGCACCGCGCGCAGGCTGCGAATGCGACGACCATCGAGTTCTTCGACGACGAAACGCCAGATGCCCGCATCGACCACATCTCCGATGTGTGGAACGCGCCCGAGCGTGCCGAACACGTGTCCGCCGATGGTTTCATGCTCTTCGTCAATGATCGACACCTGCAATCGATCGCGCACGTCATCGAGTGACATCGCGCCGCTGAGAAGTTTGTCCCCGGTCGGCAACTCCCGGAGCGGATCAACCTCGTCGAAATCGTGTTCGTCGACGATCTCGCCGACAAGTTCTTCGAGGCAGTCCTCGAGCGAAACGATTCCGTTGAACTCGCCGTACTCGTCGGCCACAACGGCGAGGTGGAACTTGTTCCTCTGCATCTCGCGCATCAGTTCGTTTACCGGCTTGGTCTCCGGCACGACTCGCACAGGGTGCATGACGCCGCGAATCGACTCCGCACCTCGTCCGCGACGGTCGGCAAGCAGCAAGTCCTTGGCATATACGATGCCGAGAACGTCGTCGCCGTCATCGGTCTGGTGCAGAACGGGCAGTCGACTCAACTGCTGCTCGGCGACGACGTCGAGTGCACGTGCAACGGTGAAATCCTCGTCGATCGTCACCACATCGGGTCGGGGCACCATGACTTCGCGCACGAGCGTGTCACCGAATTCGATGATCGACTCGATGAGTTCGCGCTCTTCGTGCTCGATGACCGAATCCTTGGCGGCGGCTTCGACCATCCCCAGGAATTCCTGCTCGTTGATGAACGGCCCCTGTTCGAGACCCTTGCCTTTCACGATGACATTGGTGATCCCGATGAGCCCGCGCGAGGCGAGACGCAACGGCCAGAACGCAGCGAGCACCGACACCATCGGAGCCGTGAGCAGTGCACCGCGTACCGAATACAAGATGGCGTACGTTTTGGGCACCGCTTCGGCGAGCACGAAGAAGACGACGACGTTGAGCACGACGCCGATGACCACACCGGGGGCCCCGAACAGCCGTCCGGACACGATTCCCGTGAGGGTGGCTTGCACCGTCTGCAGGATGTTGACGGTGAGCAGCAGTGGGTTGACCCACTTCGTTGGTTCCTTCGTGAGTCGCACGAGTCGATCGGCCTGGCGTCTGCCGTCCTCCCGCAATGCTTCGGCGCGCTGCACCGTCATCCGCGACAACGACATCTCGGCAAGTGCGAGGAAGGTGAGCACGACGAGCAAGACCCCGATCGCAACGAACATCCATGCATCGAGGGTGGTGAACGCGGCAGCGAAGGTCATCACCGATCAATACCCCTGATCGAACCCGACGGGTGCCCGGCCCCGCCAATGCAACGACTCGAGCAGATCCTTTTCGCGCGTGCGCATCGTCGCGGCATTGACCTCGTTGTCGTGGTCGTAGCCAAGTACATGGAGGATGCCGTGCGTGACGAGGAGCGCAATCTCGTCGTCGAACCTGCCGGCGTGCCCGGGAGCCTGGTCCATCGCCACAGCCGGACACACGACGACATCGCCGAGCAACAACGGAAGATCCCCGACATCGACACGGCGCGGATGCGGCGCGGCGCTCGTTTGCGTCGGGCCCGGCGATCGCATGTCGTCGTGAGCGTCGATGGGAAAGGCGAGCACGTCGGTCGGACCGTCCTTGTCCATGTGAATGCGATTCATTTCGGCAATCGACTCACGTTCGACGAACAGCACCGACAGCTCGGCTGCACCGCGCACACCCTCGGCGCGCAACACGTCGACGGCGAGCGCCCGCCACCGCGACGTATCCATCGGCACCGCCGACTGTTCGTCGGCGCAAAACACCTCGGGCTCGCCATCGCCCCCGACACGGCGGGGCGTGCGTCGTCGAGGTCGCTCGAGCACGGTGTCAGCGCTCTCCGCGGCGTCGGGGAACTCCGCGACGCACGTCGGTGGACGTGTTGCGCTCGTATGCGGCGACGATGTCTGCGACGATGCGGTGTCGAACCACGTCGCCTCCGTCGAGTCGCACGAATACGAGACCGTCGATTTTGGTGAGCACGTTCTCGAGACCTGCGAGACCGGAGCGACCGTCGGGCACATCGATCTGTGTGGTATCGCCGGTGACAACGACCTTCGAACCGAATCCGATGCGGGTGAGAAACATCTTCATCTGCTCGGGCGTTGTGTTCTGGGCCTCGTCGAGGATGATGAAGGAATTGTTCAGCGTGCGACCACGCATGAATGCGAGCGGTGCCACCTCGACAACGCCCCGCTCGAGGTACTTCGCAGCGTTCTCGGCTCCCACCATGTCGTGAAGAGCGTCGTACAGCGGACGCAGGTACGGGTCGATCTTTGCCATCAGATCGCCGGGGAGGAAGCCGAGTCGCTCGCCGGCCTCGACGGCGGGTCGGGTGAGGATGATTCGCTCAACTTGCTTGGATTGCAGGGCCTGCACCGCCATCGCCACGGCAAGCCACGACTTACCAGTGCCTGCCGGACCGATGGCGAAGGTGACGAGGTTGTCGCGAATCGCCTCGACGTACCGCAACTGTCCGGCAGTCTTGGCACGTACCGGGCGCCCTTGGCCCACTCTCACGATGTCGGTGGTGAGCACCTCGTGGGCGGCTACGTCGTTGCGCACCATCGCAATGACCCTGCTGACGACGTCGATGTCGAGACCCTCGCCGCGCTGCACGATGTCAGCAAGTTCCTCGAAGACACGACCGGCCACGTCGGCATCCGATCCCGTGATGCGGACCTCGTTGCCGCGCACGGCGACCACCGCTTCCGGGAACGCCGACTCGACGCGACGCAGAAGTGCGTCCCGCTCCCCCACGACTGCTGCCATGAGATGGGCTCCGGGAACGACGACGGTGACGACCGGCTCGGTGATGCTCATTCGTTCGGGAAGCCCATTTCCCCCGTCAGGCTATCTGCACGTCCGCGTTCGCATCCCGGCTCGACTCTGCGCGGCGATCGTCGGCCGGTGCCCCGGATGCGGCGAAATCAAGGGCGTAGTAGCGCTGTGTCGCGAGCGGTACCAGGCGAACGTCGCCGACCATTTGCGCCATTCGCAACATGAGTTCGGCTGCACCACCGTCAGGTTCGGGCTGGAACGTCTCGGGTACGTCGAAGACGAGCAGAGCACCGTCGCGCGCCTCGGCCGACAATGCCTGCCGCGCGAGAGCAACGTTGGCACCACGAATCTCGCACGATGGATCCACGACCACCCACATCACATAGTGAACGAGTCCGGCGCGAAAACGCTCTGCGTGGTGCCGTTCGAAGTATCCCGAATTCAACCACCGCGTTGCGGTGATGTCGGTGCTGATGAGCGTCATGACAACGGGGTCGTCCCCGTCCCACGTCACCCACACCCGATTCGCATCGCTGCGCAGGTGACGATCGAACTCCTGGCGATCGACCGCTTCGCTCGTCGGCAGCCGCTCGGGCTGCGAGTAGCCGCGCAGGTACAGCAGCCACAACCGGTCGCGAAGGTGCGGATCGGTGACGCTGCGATGGCGGGTGATGTACATGGTTCTCCGCGGCGACCCGGGGTCACCGAACGACGAACTCCGCCAGGGGAAAAACTACCCCATACACCGCCAATTTCGGCGGATTCATTACGGTGTTTGCGGTGATCGCAAAGGTGTCACCACACGTGGCAGAGCGGCTCTCGTGGCTCTGTGTCGCCGTGGCCGCACCGCTCGGGGTGGTTCACGGTGCCGTGCCGCAGCTCCCTGCTTACGTTCTCGCAGGTTCCGTCGTCGTCGTCATGACGGCCACCGTCATCTCCGTCACGGTTCATCGCCCGGATCCACGCATGTGGATTCCGTTGTCGGTACTCGTGGGTCTCACGGTCGCGGCGCAGATCCTCGCCGGTGACGGTTTCGGTCGCAGCGCCCATCTCGTTGCCGAAGCGCTGTTCGTCGGTGCACAGGCGATCCTCGCCGGAGGTGTCATGTACGTCGCGCAGCAACGCATCCGCCGCGATCCTCTGTCGATTCTGGCCGACGGACTCGTCGTTGCTCTGGGCACATGGCTCGTCGCGTGGATAGCCGTCATCCGTCCGATGCTCGTGACGGGGACCGAATACGGGGCGCTCTACGCCGTGAAGGGCCTCGGCGTTGCCCTCGGCGCGATCGTGGTGTTCGCCATCGTTGCACTCGTATGGGCGGACAGTGCCCGCAGTCCGGCGCTGTGGTTCGCCGTCGTTGCCATCGGTTCGTCACTCACGGGGGACGTGCTGTGGTCACTGCGCGAGGCCGACATCGCGGCCATCAACCCATCCGTCGCCAATGCGCCGTACGTCGTTGCGCTGCTCGCCGCAGCGGCAACTTTCCTGCATCCGTCGGTACGCAGTCTGACCGCACCGGGAACGCAACGCCCGGTGGGGCCGATGGTGTCACGACTGGTGGTGACCACGGCCGGTCTCGTCATTCCGGTCATCGTCTTTGCACTCACGGACGCAAACGACGCCACCGATCGTGCGGTGCGGGTCGTCTCAATTCTCGTTCTCGCGCTCGCCGTCATGGTGCGCGTCGTGCACGCAGTTGTCGGCACGGCCCGGCTGCAGGAACAGTTGTTGCATGGCGCGCAGACCGACGCGCTCACGGGACTTGCAAACCGCACACTCATGCTGCAACACATCGACTCATCACTGCGCACGGCGTGGCGGGACGGGCGGCAGCCGGCCGTTATGTTCATCGACGTCGACAGATTTAAGAACATCAACGACAGCCTCGGACACTCTGCCGGTGACGACGTCCTCGTGGCAGTCGCCGATCGACTGCGCGTTGCACTGCCCGATCGCTGCATCGTCGGGCGAATCTCCGGTGACGAATTCGTCGTGCTCGATCCGCAGTCGAAGAGTGCAGGCGACGCGATGCTGCTCGCCGATCGCATCCTCGAGTCCTTCCGCGAGCCGCTCGCTCTTCGCCAGGGTGACGTCTTTGCCTCGGCGAGCATCGGTGTGGCCACGTACACGCCGTCGGTATCGCATTCCGCCGACGAACTCCTGCGTCACGCCGATACGGCCATGTACAGGGCCAAAGATTCGGGTCGCAACTGCGTGGCGGTCTTCGACGAGTCGATGCTCGAGAGGGTGACGCAGCGACTGGCAACCGAGACGGCCCTGTACCGGGCTCTGGAACGGCGCGAACTGCGGCTCGTGCACCAGCCGATCATCGACATCCAACTTGGGGAGGTCGTCGGGTTCGAGGCCCTCATGCGCTGGGATCGCGAGGACGGCGGAACCGTGTCGCCCGCCGAATTTATTCCGATCGCCGAGGAGACGGGGATCATCGTTCCGATCGGCGCGTGGGCCCTGCTCGAGGCACTCACCCACTTGCGAAACTGGATCACCGCTGGTGTCGTTCCGCGCGACGCAACGATGGCGGTGAACGTGAGCCCCCGACAATTGCACGATCCGAACTTCGTCAATCTCGTGAGCGAGGCGCTCATGCGCAGCCACATTCCCGCCAAGCAGTTGTGGCTCGAGGTGACGGAGGGGGTGATGATTGCCCAGCCCGAACAGGCCCTGCAGGCCCTGCGGCGCCTTCACGACCTGGGCGTGCGCATCGCCATCGACGACTTCGGAACGGGTTATTCCTCGCTCTCGCTCCTGCGCAAGTACCCGATCGACCGCCTGAAGATCGACCGTAGTTTCGTCAGCGGCGTCGCCGACGATGTCTCCGCCCGATCCCTCGTGCGCACGATCATCGCCATGTGCGACTCCCTCGGTCTCGACGCCGTCGCCGAGGGAGTCGAGAGCGTACGCCAACTCCAGACCCTCGCCGAGCTGCGCTGCGGCAAGGCACAGGGCTATCTCATCAGCCACCCCGTCGAACCGGACGCAATCGCCAGTATCGTTGCTGCGCTGAATGACATCGGCTCGTGGCCCCGAGTGAGGAACCCCCATCTATGACTTTCCGATTCGCCGTGCGACAGGGCCGGGCCATCGTGGTCACCGGCGACGGCAGTACGTACCTCGATCTCGAGGAAGCGAGCAAGGGCAAGTACGGACCGAGTCCCGCATCGGCTTTCGCCAACTGGCGCAAGGTTCGGGAGCTCGCCAACGGATTGTCCGGTGGCGCGCCGCTGCGACTCGATGAACTCGACAACCCATCGCCTGACGCAGCGCAGGTGTTTGCCGTCGGCCTCAACTATCGGCACCATGCCGCCGAGATGAAGAGCGACGTTCCGAAGACGCCGCTCATCTTCAGCAAGTACCGCAGCTGCTTCAACACGCCGAACGGTGACGTTGCAATTACCACTCCCACGATCGACTGGGAGTGCGAGCTCGTGCTCGTCGTCGGATCGGGCGGCCGCGACATCAGCCGTAACCGTGCCTGGGATGCAATTGCCGGTGTGTGCATCGGTCAGGACGTTTCGGACCGCGCCCTTCAGTACGCGAACAACCCGCCGCAGTTCGGACTCGGCAAGAGTCGCAAGGGTTTCGCCCCATTCGGACCCTGGATCACCGACGTCAAGGATCTCCCGAACTGCGACGATCTCGAGGTGCGCTGCACCGTGTCGGGTGAGGTCATGCAACACGACCGAACGACGAACTTCGTCTTCGACATCCCGACGATCATCGAGTTCCTCTCCACCGTGGTCGAGTTGTACCCCGGGGACGTCATCTACACGGGGTCACCGAGTGGAGTCGGGACATCGCGCACACCGCAGCGGTACCTGAAGGCGGGCGACGTCATCGTCTCCGAGCTCGTCGGACACGCGACGATCACGAACCACTGCGTCTGATTCCGCGGGATCCGGTCATCGACCGTTGATGCGGACCCCGTCACGTACCGGATGAGATCTTTGGTGCCTCTGTGATTCCCGCTGCTTCAAGCTCGGCGGCGATACGGGCACGCAACTCGTGTTTGCGCACCTTCGTTCCCGACATCGGGTACTCGTCGACGAAACGAACGTACCTCGGCACCTTGAACGTGGAGATCTTCCCTCGACAGTGATCGATGAGATCGCGCTCGGTCACCGTGCTGCCGGAACGGCAAATGACGTACGCGCACGGAACTTCCATGTACCGCGCATCGGGCGCGGAAACGACCTGCGCAGTAAGAACGTCGGGGTGCAACTGGAGGTAATCCTCGATCTCGGCGGCCGCAACGTTCTCTCCGCCGACCTTCAACATGTCCTTCAGGCGTGACACGAACTTCACGCGACCCTTCTCGTCGACGGTTCCGAGATCGCCCGAGTGGAACCAACCTTGCGCATCAAGACACTCTGCGGTGATCTGAGGTTCGTTGTAGTAGCCCGAAAAGAGCGTGTAGCCGCGATATTGGATTTCGCCCACCTCATGTGGACCGAGAATGTTGCCGCTCTCGGGATCGACGATCTTCAACTCGAGGCCGTCGAGCGGTACCCCGGTGCGCTCACAGCGCACTTCGGCCGGGTCGTTGATGTCACCGTACGTGAAGAAGCCGCAGCACTCGGTCGCACCGAAGCATGAGACGAGGTATGCCTGCGGCACCATCTTTTGCATCTCCATCATTCGCGCCGGCGGACCGACGGCGATCATCACCATACGCATTCGCTTCCATGCCTTCGGATCGCACTCCGGTCGGCGGAGGATGTCCATCCAGATGAGGTCGAACGCCGGCAATGCCACGGTGACGTCGTGCTCGTTGATCTGGCTGATGGCGACGTCGGGAGAGAACTCGCCGACGTGCACGTGCTTGGCGCCGTACGTCAAGGAGCAGATGAGGAAGTTCGTCCCGCCGATATGAAACATCGGCAGCGGCGACCAGACCACGTCGTCGGGCGTGAGGTACTGGCGCGGACCGCCGACGGAGAACGCCGCTCGGGTCAGTGCCTCGTGGCTGAGCATCGCACCTTTCGGACTCGACGTGGTACCCGAGGTGTACATGATGACGGCGATGTCGCGCACCGACACCTTCCGGCTCTGTACGTACACGTCGTCGTTGGACACCTCAGCCATCCCCCGCCAGAACTCGTCTGCGGAGAGAAATGGTGTGCCCTCGTTCGTACCGAATACGACGATGTGGCGCAGGTGCGGTGCCGACTGGAGAGCCAAAGTCGTCGACGTCTGCTCGGCGAGTTCGGGTATAACTTCGCGGGCGAGATCGACGTAGTTCGTCGTGCCGCGAACGCCGCCGGTGACCAGCAGAACCATCATGTCGCTCGAGCGAACGACGTGTCCGAATTCGCGACCCTTGAAGCGCGCGTTGATCGGCACTGCCACCGCGCCGATTCGCGCTGCGGCGAGCTTCACGGCGAAGTATTCGGCATCCTGCGTGAGAAGGATGCCGATCTTGTCACGCTGGCGCACCCCGAGTGCCATGAGGGCGCGCGACCAGTCGTTCACCCGTGCATCGAGTTGCTGGTAGGTCCAGCTGAATCCCGGCGTGACGAGTGCTTCATGCGTCCATGTTCGGGCCGCACGGGCGACGAGGTCGCCGATCGTCGTCACATTGATGAACGAGCGACTCACGGTCAATGAAAATAGCAGCCACCTCCTCGTTTTCGACTGTCGGCTACGTTGTGCGCTGATGACGGCGCACGACGATCGATGGGCGATTCATGACCTGCTTGCCCGTTACTGCGACCGTCTCGATGCGTACGACATCGACGCGGTTGCCGAATGCTTCACCATCGATGCCCACACCGACTACGGACCGGGACGCGGCGGTCCGGTCGTCGGTCGCGCTGCCATCGCCGAGCGCATACGCAATGGGCAAGCGGCATTCCGTCGCACCCATCACCAGCTCGGACAGCAGACCGTGACGGTGAACGGCTCACGCGCCACGGGTTTGTCGGCGATGCTCACCTGGCACGAGCGATGGAACGGTGACAGGGATCTCCTCGCACTCCGCTACAGCGACGAGTTCACGCGAATCGACGGCACGTGGTTCATCTCCCGACGACGTGTCGACATCAGCATGGTCGACGGCTTCCCCGGCACCGAGTGGTACTGGTGGCCCCGCCAAGTACCCGAAGGTCGAAGCTAGGGCCAGGCGGGCGTTTGCGGCGCCGGCGTCCACAAGCCCGCCGCCACGACAGCTTCCTTCCATTCGGCAAAAGCGCGAAGGTGATCATCGACGCTGCGACATCCCGAATCTGTGACGTTTCGCGTCGGCATGGTGCGAATGGCGACATGGGTACCACCCACATCGCTCCATTCATTCAGCGCGGGGATCCACTCTTCGCGGGAGCGCGAGTAGTCGGTAATTGCGTGCAACGCAATCGGTAGACGCCCTCCTGCATCGCTGTGTTCGGCAATGCGTCGTGCACCCGACACGGCGGC
>Ga0169931_10011073_pt1 | contig 12782 bp, 12 predicted proteins | sample Kivu_15m_20L_FD_129675 | JGI IMG/M metagenome (GOLD analysis project Ga0169931, IMG submission 129675) | Freshwater microbial communities from Lake Kivu, Western Province, Rwanda to study Microbial Dark Matter (Phase II) - Kivu_15m_20L... | ecosystem: Environmental > Aquatic > Freshwater > Lake...
CTGCTGCTCCTCCTACTGCTGCTCCTCCTACTGCTGCTCCTGTTCCTTGACTAATAGACTTTGTTACATTTCTACACTGTGACCAAATAAATCTCCAATTTGTGTACTTACAATCTTTAAAGGCGCAATTGTCAAGTCCATTTAAAACAAAATTTGATTAACTTTAAACTAAAAAAACTAAAAATAATATTTAGAAAAAATTAAAATTATTACAAGACTGTATAAAGAAAATAACTTCTATTATCAAAAACACTGGTAGTGAGCGTTATACGGTTTTTCCTATTAGATATCCCAACTTGTGGAAGTTTTACAAGGACCATTTGTCAACCTTTTGGACAGTCGAAGAAATTCGATTGACAGATGATCTTGTGGACTGGAATAACAAACTCAATGATAATGAAAGGCATTTTATTAAAAATGTATTAGCATTTTTTGCAGCATCCGATGGTATTGTGAATGAAAATTTGGTTGTTAATTTTTACAATGAAGTTCAAATCCCAGAGGCCAGGCAATTCTATGCTGTACAAATGATGATTGAAGCTGTTCACAATGAGCAATATTCTGTATTAATCGACACGTATGTTATAAATGCTGAAGAAAAGTCAAGACTCTTTCGTGCTGTTGAAACTATTCCCGCTGTCAAGAAAAAAGCAGATTGGGCTATTAAATGGATTGAAAAAGGAAGCACTCTCCAAGAAAGCATTCCTGAAAATTATATGAATAGTTATAAACAAATCTTAAGGCTTGCTAAATATGAACCTATTTTGGCGGAAAGTCAACATGAAGCTCTCGAATTTCTTACAAAAGAGCGTCCAAGTTTTGCTCAACGTTTATTAGCATTTGTATGTGTCGAGGGAATATTCTTCTCAGGTTCATTTTGTGCAATTTATTGGTTGAAGAGCCGTGGACTAATGCCTGGTCTTGCTACAGCAAATGAGTTCATCAGTAGGGATGAGAATATTCACACAGAATACACTATTGAAGTCTATAAAATGCTTGAAAAACAACTCGATGAATCAGTCGTCCATTCAATTTTCAAGGAAGCTGTTGACATTGAAAAAGAGTTTATTACAGAATCTCTTCCTGTATCACTTATTGGGATGAATTGCAAATTGATGTCACAGTACATTGAATACGTTGCCGATAGATGGCTTGTGCTTTTGGGTTACAACAAATTATACAATGCTCAAAACCCATTTGGTTTCATGGAATTAATAAGTGTTAATACAAAAACCAGCTTTTTTGAATGCACAGTTAGTGAATATAGTCGAGATGTTGTTATTTTAAAAAATAAAAATACTAATGTAAAAACTACAAACAACAATAAAAATTTAAAACAATGGGACTAAATAATAAGTAACTTTTATACAGTGACATTAAAAATATACAAGTTACTATTAAAACAATTATTATACTAACTACCACACTACTGATCCATGTTTTGCTAATAAATTCTTGTAGACTTTTGGATCTGAATTACTGTTACTGATTGTTACAATATCTTTCGTTGTAAATTTATCATTTGGTTCATGATTGATTTTTGGTGTTTTATCAAAACAATATACGACTAGATATTAAATAAATAATAATATAAGGTACTTGTAAATGAAAGTAAACACAACTGACTTGCTATGTTACCTTGTGTTGTTATGTTGCTTTGTGTTGTTATGTTATATTTTATACATGTTTGTATTCGGCAGAAAAAAGGCAATTAGACCGAGAAAAGTTGCAATCGTTAGTATGGTAAGACATCCAAAGAGTTTTGACCAGTGGTTGACATATCACAAATCCATAGGTATAAACAAGTTTTATATAAGGTTAGAGGATACACCTGAACTTGTAGACGTATTAAGGAAAGACCCTTCCATCACATTAGAAACTGGACAGTCAACCGAAATTGCAAAAACTCAAGATAAAACGTATGATAGCGTGTATGAAAGACAACGAGACTTAATTAAAAAGGCAATTGAAATGTCAAAAAAAGACGACATAGATTGGCTAATACACATAGATTGCGACGAATTAATAGAATGTCAAAAAAAAATACCTAATGAAATTGTGACTATACAAGATGCAATTTTCGATGAAATCAAGAATGACGCAAACGTATTCAACATTATTATGGAAAATTACGAAGCTCAATATGATAAAATTAATACGACATCTGATTCGTGTTTCGAATACAAAACCCTAGTAAAATGCGCGGATGGAGGGTGTGTGTCTTATGCAAATGGCAAAAGTATCGGAAAATTATCAAAATGGTTGCAAGAGCATGGACCGCACCGATTTGCTCACTTTGGGTACGGAACTGAAATTACTGCAAAGAATATTCGCTTATTACATTTTGAATCTTGCGATTTTGATCAATATATGCAAAAATATTTGCATTTGGCATCAAAAGAAACAAAAGTTTATCCTTTTGAATTTTACAATGAATCTATAAAAACGGTTAAGGATAATTGTAAACAACATGATGAACAATGCGTGGATGCTTTAAAAGCAACATATACCAAATACAAAATTCGCCAAAATTAAATTCTGCAGTAAACAAGTTGAATTCTACCATGACAAAATTCAACGAAATTGAATATTGCAATAACAAAATTGAATTTTGTTTAGCGAATAAACATATCAAGACACGTTTAAATGGCTGAACCATCTGCAATTATCAAGATTACTTTTGACGAGCTTTCTGTTGAAATCAAGTCTTTTTTAACAGTTTTATATGTTTTAACAATATCTTTAACAATGTTGGTATTATCCAAAATTTTTGAAACATTAACAAATGCGATTACTAGTTTTGTCTCAATTGCATGTTTTAAAAGAACTACTCTAGAGTTATAAAGATTTATTTTTATAAAGATTTGCGTTTTTTAGTGTAATATTTTACAAGAATTAAAACCAATATTATAAATAAAAGCACTTTGACATATTTTTGTAAAAAAAAGTAGACATTCACAATTTGTTTTTCAGATGAAGTTTGCCAAGAACCTTCATATACATGTAATGCGATAGCATGATTTGGCGGGTTACAACTTTCTTTGACATTATAAATATTACATGCTTCAAAGTAAGAGTTATCCAAGATAACAATGTCATGTTTATCAACGGTATTGCGATACGCTTGTGTCACCATGACTGGACCTGTAGTGTAAAATATATGTAAGAAATTTTTACCCAATTTTCTAAAAACTGTATTTCTATTAGTCATGGCTTGTATAATAATGTTTTCCAATAGTGCATGTTTTGGCGTGCACGCCATGATACCATTATTGATCAATTTTTCATTTAAACGTAATCCGATTACATTAAGGGACAATGAATGAGCAAAATTTGTAGGCGAATAAGACAATATAACATTTTTATCATGGTGTGTTTCAAAAATGGTGTCAATAGAGCTTAGGCATTTGACATCCATATCAATATATATTCCACCGTAGAAATACAAAATAATGTACTTTGCAAAGTCTATACGTTGAATCATTAAGTCATATGAATAGTACAATTTTTTGATGGTTTCGTTTGTAGAATTGATCAAGCTTTCTATTTTGTGTTGATTCCATAATACAAACTGATAATGCTTGTGTTTGTCAATCCACGATAACCTATATTCTTGTAAATGCAATGGTATGTTTGCTTCGCCTTGGTACCATATTTGATGGAAAATCTTTGGGACTTTACTCATTATAAAGAAGTCAACATTAAAAAATCAATGAATACAACTCGCAAATAAATAGAATATGTACTAAAAATTTTATTACTACATATTCAATTTCAAAAAAACAAAAATCTTTGATTGTTTTAATGAAGGGACAAGTGTTTCTAGTGTTATTATCTATATTGTTTTTCATCACAACTACTGCTGGTTTTTTGGTTTTTAGAAGCAGAACAACACCTGCAAAACCACCACCACCACCACTTGCATCAGTGTCAATTGCACCTGCATCACCGCTTGCACCAACACAAGCACCAGCGTCAATTGCACTTGCACCACCACTTGCACCAGCGTCAATTGCACTTTCACCAACACCCGCACCAGCGTCAATTGCACTTGCACCACCACTTGCACCAGCGTCAATTGCTTTTGCACCAACACCCGCACCAGCGTCAATTGCACTTGCACCACCACTTGCACCAGCGTCAATTGCACTTGCGCTAGCACTTTCACCCTCACCAGCACCCTCAATTGCACCAGCACCAACTATTGATTCAGCACCAGCACCAACTATTGATTCAGCACCAGCACCAGTAGAATCACCGTCAGAGGTGTCACTTCAAGTTACAGAGACTTCTATACAAATTTCACCAGCCCCTTGTCCAATAGGCAAGGTGCAACGTGGCGCAGAGTGTTATGAATCACCGCCAGAGGGAAAAAGATGAAGATGCAAAACACAGATAGTCTTTTAGAAAAAATCAGACCATGTGGGTATGCATTGCATTGGGGTTATTGCACTCTCATTGTGTTTTTCCACTAATTTTGCTTTAGAAAATCCTGTCATCCACATATACAAATGAATTTGAGTTTTCTCGTAATCACGCAATGTTGAAAAGAATGACTTTGTCCTATTTTTTACTTCTACTATGAAATTGTTGACTGGATTTGAAGTGTCTACGTAAATACCATCCATCTTACCACATACATACCACTCCGTTTGTGAGTTTGGAATAACCACTTGTTTTTTATGAAATTGCTGAGAAACATCTAGTTTTACATTGTATTTTTTCTCAAACATCTCTATTGCCGAATTCTCCTTTAATGTACCATGTGATTTATTAATAAATGACTCTGCTTGTTTTGAAACAACGTCTTTTTCTTCCTTTGAAATGTCCAAGTTATTAACAAGATTCGTAACTAGCTTGCGCTTGTCTTGTGTTTCGATGTTATTGGATTCTATTTCCTGAATCACAGACGTTCCAATCTTCTTCTCCAGTTTTTCTTTTTGCGTCAAATGAATTTCATCTATGCAGTTTTTCGTATTGTCAATGGAATCCATGTGCGTTTTCTGTTCTTGTTGTAGTTTGTTCAACGCTAAAGCATGTTGTCTTTTTGTTATTTTTTTGTTACTCAAGTCGTCATCTAAATGTATTCTGCGTTGTTCAATTTCCATTATCTCTCCCTTTTGCATATCTATATTATATTGAAGATGTTGTAATGTTTTCTGATATCCTTCCTTGTCACATTTTTTCCAAAGTCTTTCAAATGGAGTAACAATATCCCACTTGTTCTGTCCAATGAATGCTGCAATCTCACTGCTGTTTAAAAAAACCTTTTCTACCATTATTAACTAAACAATTACACTTTTGTTGTTGTATTTGTAATTGTTTTTAAATAAATTCAGTTCTTTACAATTCGTTTAAATGAACGCCAGGTTTACTTCCTCCTTTATGAATCAAATCAACAAGTTTTGTCCCTTCAAGTGTTAATCCTCCAGTTGGACCAGAATAAAACACTCCTAAATATTTTTTAGCACATTTTATTATATAGTTGTCATCAAGGTCTTCGCCAAAGACCAATCCTTTGTTTTTGTTTTTCAACATCCAATGTACACCTGATAAGATACCCGCCATCACTTGAATAATAGTCGGACCAAAGTACTCGTCTTTTAATACTTTTCTTGTATACTTGTCATCTAATATTGAACCCGTCCAAAAACAATACGGAGGTTTACTTTTGCCATTGTTAAATGCGTTGATATTTTCCAATGGGTTGTCTTCCAATATAAACAGAGCACCTACATTATCATATCCGCGCAAATGATTGTCATACATATCTAATACTTTCCACTTTGAGGAATGTTTTGATAATTCTATCAATCCTTGGGTAGATGTATTGTTTAATTGTTTGTCCGTAATTGGATTTAGTTTGTAGACGTAATGCATTGTTGGTGAATACTTGAAACTTCCCAAATAACGATTCAATGAAATTCCTTCACCATGATGAATGCATCTACCTATGATATGAGTAAATTCTATGGAACCATCTTTTTTTATTTCTAATGGTACTACAGATTTGAATTGAATTTCTGCTCCAGCAGTCTTGGTAACGACAAGTTGAGGAACTAACTCATTAACCATATTTTTATTAAAAGGTAAGACAGTTTCATGTGTTCCAACTTGTATCTCTGCAGGTTCAACCCCCTCTGTTATTAATCCAACACAACTCCATGTATTGACAAATTTGTTTTTTGGAAGTTTTTTTGGGATTTGTGTGTCGATTTCTGAACAATGGATTGCACGCACTTTTAAATGTTCTGCTAGTTTTTTGTGATTGCGCTCACGATAATATGTCTGTAAAACGTCGTCATTTTTTTGCTTAAGAACCATCCTTGCCAAGTTCACTAGGCCTTGCTTGACAAACACTGAAATAAGACCTGGATTCATGCCAAATTCAATAATTGTTGTAACATTGTCTGTATCTGGCGTTTTGTCTACAATACTTTGTAAATTAATGTGTTGTAAAAGAATACTATTGTCCGCAGCACATTTGTTGTTATATTTGATACCATTTTCGTGTTCTATTGATGTATTTATATATAAAAGACCTCGTAAACGGCATTCTTTGAAAATTCTGTAGGTTGACGTGTTTGTTGTCAAATCAATGATAAGGTCGTATTTATGCAGTTGTAATATGTTGTCAAGTAAATGTTTTAGTGTTTTTGCTGTGATGTTGTAATGGAGAGCTTTGGCACCCTTTGATATTGCGGCCTTGACTGTTGGAAATGCGAAATTTTTCTTTTCTTTTTCAACAATTGTAATTTGATTGTAGTTAAATTCAAAAAAGCTTTCAAGGTAATGTATGCAGCATTTTGCTACTGCACCACACCCAAAAAACACAATCTTTTGTGTTATTGGAATTTGGATTTTGTCCTCGCTTCTCATTATTATTTATCAACATTTTAATATATAACAATTAATCTTTAATTAATCTTCGATTTTGAAGTCACTTGGTTTTAACTTTTTTGCTCCATATTTATGTAAATTGACATTGACATCTTCTATTAAATCATCAAGAAGTGAACTATTATTTTGCAATACTACTTTGTAAAATCCCAATAAAGGTTTTGCTAATTGCTCAAGATAACAAGAACGATTAAATTTAAGATTGTTTTCAATCACGTACTTTGGATCTTCTCCTAACTCTGACTTTTGTGCTTTTGGATCCGTGCTTTCAATAAAGACATATGGTATGCGATCTCCTATTTGCACTTCGTTTTTTCTTGCCTTTAGTTTCTCTGCTAAAATCACGTGAACTGGTCTTGTTTTATATGATTTGGCCAACATAGCAGAAACGACTAATTCGTCGATTTCTATGTTGTATTTGTCAATTTTATCAATATACTGTTCATTATTGCACATGCAATTGACAGCACATTGCACATTGCATTACATAGATTGAACAGCTACAGCAGTAGCTTGATGAACCTTTTCAGGGTCACCAGCTTCAGCAGAAACTGCTTGGTTTGCAAGAGCTTGAACAGCTTGAGCACCTTCTGGTGTTGTAGTAGAGGCAATGGCAATGTTTGCAACAGGAGCGACAGCTTCTGGCGAAATAGCTGTTGGAGATGACGCAGCAGCTGCTAAACTCGAGACGGCTTGAACTGCTAGTTCCTTTGTGTCTTGTGTTTTATCGCTTCCTTGTGTTTTATCGCTTCCTTGTGAGGTATGGTGCAAGTCTTTTTTGAATACAGATAAAAGGACAACAACAATGCCAAGAACAATAAGAAGCAAATAATGATCTGCGATTTTTACGTTGAAATAAGGAACAATCATTTTGGTGGTACGTGTGGTTTATAGTAAAAGAAAACATTTTAAATACGCACAAATTGTAGTTAAAATGTAATTTAAAGTTACCATACAAATATATTTAGAAATGGGAGGTGTAAGTGACGAATACGCTTTGTACTATCACCAGTACAAACAAGAATACGGAGAAAAGGTTTGCGTGTTTATGAAAGTAGGAAGTTTTTATAACTTTTATGAAATGCAAGAAAACCCCATTGAATATACTAGTCTTTTAAATGTGCAAATTATGAAAAAAAAGGAAACAGAAATAAATGATCCCGACAAAGCTGGATTTCCTACATTAGCTTTAAACAAGTATCTGCCAGTTTTACTTGATAATGGCTACACAGTTGTTATTGTAGATGGGGGTGATGCAATAAAAAATGAAGTAGGAAAAAGGGTCAAGAGATATGTGTCTGGAATATATTCTCCTAGTATACAACCAATTGACCAAGACATACAAAACACAAGTGATGATTGTAGTTTAACAAGTATACTTTTAGAATTGATATCTTCAAAAGATCAAGTATGCATCATCTATAGTGTCATAAATATAAATATGCAAACAAATACATTTGATGTTTATGAAAATAGCATGATGGCGAAAACTGTTGAAAATGTATTTGATGAGATATATAGAGTATTGGCTTCTTACAAAACCAAGGAGCTTTTAGTTAACATTGTTAATAACAAGAAAGGAAAAGTATTTTTTGATAAAGAATATTTTTGTCAGTATTTTGACATGCCTTCTTTCATGGTTCAATGGAATTTGATTGATTGTAACATGGAAAGACATAAAGAATATTCCAATGTTCAATTTCAAAACATGTACTTGCAAAAGGTATATCCACACGTTGATTTTGGAATGTTGGATCCGATTAATTATTTTGACATGGCCCAGAATCAAGCAAGTGTAACAAACATGCTTTATATACTAGATTTTATCTCCAGACATGATATCAAGTATTTGAACCAAATTGCAACACCTAACATCATACATGAATACAATCATTTAGTATTGCAAATGAATACATTACATCAACTTAACATTCTTCCACAAAGTAGTAAAAGCATTGGTAGTAGTTTGTTTGATATCATCAACAAAACACAAACTGCTATAGGAAAGAGGGGTTTAAAATCTCTTTTGTGCAAACCATTTAGAAATGTAGCTGATATTAATAATCGGTATAAGATATCGGATTCCATTTTAGCTTGTAACAATGAAAATGCTATAAGCAAGATATTGGCATCAATTGGAGACTTTGAGCGCTTACATAGAAAAATGTCTCTTCAAATACTTAATCCGCATGAATTTGTACGATTGCACACAGCTTATGAATCAATTCTGCGATTGAATAATGTGTTAATTGAATCGAACATTTCTCATACAAGTCAAAATCTTGTCCAACAACTTGAAGAGTTTATGAAAAAATATACAGCAACGTTTGACATTTCTGAAATGAAGCAATATAGCTTAAATGAGGTCATTACATTAGGCAATTATTTCAACAAAGGTTGTGTAGAAGAGCTTGATATTATACAAGGCAAAATAATCAACTTGGAAGAGGCACTTGAAACTATCAGGCAAAAGTTGGAACAAAAACTTGTTTCTGTAAAAAAACGAGATGATGGTGATAATTGGATTAAACTAGCTTACTCAGATGAAGGGTATCACTTTATTTGTTCAAATATACGATTGCAATTGTTAAAAAAAAAGATGGAAAAGGAAGAATGGTCTCAATATCAAGTAAAGCAGAATACGAGTAATTCAAGATTGACGAGTACAGAATTAGACGTATTGTCAAATCAATTGATTAACTATAGAGAACTTTTTGGTAAAAAGATCAAAAATGTATATGAAGAAAAGTTGAAGGAATATTATGATCAATATTGTACATTATTCAAGGAATTAAAGCAGTTTGTCGAATTGATTGACATTGCTGTTTCAAATGTCAAATGTAGGAAAATGTACAAGTATTGCAAGGCAGAAATATTAGAATGCGACGCAGGAGACGAATCAAGTTTTGAGGCAAAAGAGCTACGGCACCCCATAATAGAAAGAATTAAAACCGATACGAGATATGTGTCAAATGACATTGTATTGGACAAGGATAACAGAGGGATGATTTTGTACGCTTTGAATTCGTGTGGCAAAAGTAGTTTGTTGAGATCTGTTGGTTTGTGTGTTGTCATGGCTCAGTGTGGTTTGTACGTGCCTTGCTCAGAATTTAAATTAATACCATTTGAATCAATAATATCTCAAGTAGAAATGCATGATAATTTGTGGAAAGGACAAAGTTCATTTATAACTGAAATTGTAGGCTTGCGTAAAATTTTAAAGGTAGCAAACAACAAATGTTTAGTGCTTAGTGATGAGTTGACTAAAGGCACAGAAGTTGTTTCTGCAACCTCTCTTTTTGCTGCGTCTGCATTATCATTGGAGCAAAAACAATCTAAATTCATATTTACAACGCATTTACAGGATGTAGCCAAGTTGGATATGATAAAAGCGTGTAAGAAAATACGTGTTTGTCATCTCAGTGTTAATATTCAAGATGACGAAATAATCTTTGAGCGCAAATTAAAGGAAGGACCATGCAGTGAGTTGTATGGCCTTGAAGTTGCTCAAGCACTTGGCTTGGAAAAGAATTTGATAGAGGTAGCTTTTAATATAAGGGATTGTCTTGTTAACAGGAAAAGTGAAATTGTAAGTGCAAAGAAGAGCCGGTACAACAAGAAAAAAATTGTTGATATGTGCGAAATTTGTAGTTATGCACCAGTTAAAAAAACAGACATGCCTTTGGATACTCATCACATACAATTTCAATGTGAAGCGGATTCTGATAATTTTATAGGATCTTATCACAAGAATTCGAGTTTTAATTTAGTTGTATTATGTAAAAAGTGTCATCAAGAGGTGCATTCTGGAGTAATTACCATACAAGGATATACACAAACAACATCTGGAACAAAACTGAGTTTTACCTTGAACAGGATTTAAAAACGTAAGCTTTTGTTATTAAATAAGATAATTGTTTGTTTTTTGTAATCGATGAATCATTTACCAATAGAAATATGGTTGCATGTAGGAAGATATATTGATGTTAGAACGTTGTCCACATTAATGTGTGTAAGCAAAGACTTGAACATGTTTCTTTTTCCGAGTAGATATGAGATAATTGATGAGATGTGCTGTGATAAATGTGTGATTCCAAAAACAAAAGAGACTTATAGAAAGTATTATTATTTAATTGATTGGACATCCATAGTGTGTGCTAAAAAGCATGTAACACATGACACGATTGCTGAATTGGGAGAATATGTAGATTTTGTAGCAGTGGCTACATATGTTATTTTAACAGAAGACTTGATTAGGAAATATTATGAGAAAATTCCATTAAGTATACTTTTGTCTGTTCAGTGCGTGCCATGTGACATTTTATATAAAATTGCAAGTGACACACTTTCATCGCGCGATTGGAATAATATATGGAAAAACCAAGCATTTCCTTTTGATTTTGTTCAAAGAAACATCCAACACGTGAATTGGCCACAGTTATCTAGAAATCCCAAAGCGTTATCTTTTGAATTAATTGATGCTTATTGTGATGTTTTAGTGTGGCCAGAGATTACACAGCACGGGCTTCCAGAAGACGTTATTGAAAAATATATGCACAAACTAGATGTCTTTTCTTGGAGCAATATTTGTTGTTATTCCAAGTTATCTAGCAATTTTATAAGAAAATACATGAATAAAATAGACGCTACATTTGTGGTGCATTGTCAAGAGTTAGATGAGAATTTGATCTTAGAGTTGATTAATAAAGAAAATGAAGTAGACAAGATCGATTTATGGTTAAAAATAGCATCGCATCAAAAGTTGACTAAAAGCTTTATTTTAGAAAACAAGGAACATTTGCCATTGCATTTATTAATTAGAAATCCAAAAATTAAACGTAACGATTTATACAATTTGTTCATTTAAAAAAGCAAATTTACATAATATAAACAAACAAAGTAAAATGAAAGTATTAGTAACGGGTGGTTATGGTCTTGTTGGTTGTTCATTACAAAAGGCTGTATTTGTTACTAACCACAACTGTGAGTTCAAGTTTCTTTCAAAACAAGATTGTGATTTAAGATGCGAAAAAGAGGTTTTAGATGTTTTTTCAAAGTACAGCCCGGATATTGTAGTGCATTTAGCTAGTAAAGTTGGGGGAGTATATGACAATATGAAGAATAATTACGATTTTTTGATGGACAATATTAAAATCAACACAAATATTGTAAATGCATGCAAGCAATGCAATGTCAAAAGGTTAATTAATATATTATCTACTTGTATTTTTCCAGACTCTGGAGTAACTTATCCATTGTCAAGTAATCAACTCCACGGTGGATTGCCGCATTATTCAAACATTGGATATGCATATTCTAAGCGTGTTTTGCATGTTGCAGCAAAGTTATTATGTTCAAGTTCCAATATCCAAGTTGTTAATTTGATTCCAACAAATTTATATGGGGAAAACGACAATTACAACATGGAATCAGCGCACGTGATTCCGGCATTAATTCACAAGGTTTATTTAAGTAAGCTGTTTTCAACAAAGTTGACTGTAAAGGGAGATGGGCGTGCGTTAAGGCAATATTGTTATGTTGATGATTTATCAAGGATTATTTTAAAATGTGTAACGATGGAGCTTTCCAATAAAGAAACAAATATCATTGTAAGTCCATCGGAAGCTCATCAAATATCTATAACTGAGCTTGTAAAAATGATATGTAATGAGTATGATTACACTGGGGAAGTTGAGTACGATGGCACATGCGAGAAAGGGCAACATCAGAAAACCACAAATGACAAAGAGTTACTCTCATTTTTACCCGATTTCAAGTTTACACCTCTTAGTGTGGGATTACAAAAAACAATTGCCTTTGTGGACAAAAATTACTCTATTATTAGAAAGTAAGTAAAGGGTGTGTTTTAAAATTGAATACTA
>Ga0169931_10011075_pt1 | contig 12781 bp, 15 predicted proteins | sample Kivu_15m_20L_FD_129675 | JGI IMG/M metagenome (GOLD analysis project Ga0169931, IMG submission 129675) | Freshwater microbial communities from Lake Kivu, Western Province, Rwanda to study Microbial Dark Matter (Phase II) - Kivu_15m_20L... | ecosystem: Environmental > Aquatic > Freshwater > Lake...
ACCGGACTCGGTCGATCACTACGACCTCTCCCGGCTCATCGATGTGCTGGTCACGCTGGCCGGCAACGACCTGGGCCGCGTCGCCAAAGACATCGAACAGGCGCTCGCCACCGTGCCCCTGCCGAAAGACGTGACCATCCAGCTCAAAGGCGAAGTGGCCAACATGCGTTCCGCCTTCAGCAATTTCGCCCTGGCCCTGCCGCTGGCCGTGCTGCTGATCTATCTCGTGATGGTCGGGCTCTTCCGCTCCTTCATCGACCCGCTGATTATTCTCGTCGCCGTGCCGCTCGGCTGGATCGGCACCGTGCTCATGCTCCATTTCACCAACACCTCGGTGAACGTGGAGTCGATGATCGGCACCCTCATGATGATGGGCATCGTGGTGTCGAACAGCATCTTGCTCGTGGACTTTGCCAACCGGATGGTGGACGCCGGCTCGTCGGCGGAACAGGCGGTGTTGGAAGCGGGCAAGCGCCGCATCCGGCCCATCCTCATGACCGCCCTGGCCACGATCCTCGGGCTCTTACCGCTCGCCTTGGGATTCGGCGAAGGCAATGAAACCATGGTGCCCCTCGCCCGCGCGGTCGTCGGCGGGCTTGCAGTGTCCACGATGATGACCCTGCTGGTCGTCCCCGTGATGCATGCGCTGGTGCTGGGACGCCGGATGCCGGCCATCGAACCAGCGAGGCCGCCAGCGACCGGAGAGGATCTCTAATACTATGATGCACTCGTCTCTCACCATCCTGCTCGCGCTGCTGCTGGCCGCCGCCGGTTGTCAACGGGAGCAGCCGCCGCCGCAGGTCAAACAGGACAGTCCCCCCAAGCCGGCCCAAGCTGAGAACGGCTCCGCCAACGGCGCGCCCGTGGAGATCGATCCCACTCACCCGGTCGATGTGCAGGTGACGAAACCGGCGCGGCAACCGCTGGTCTATACCATCGCGCTCCCAGCCAATGTCTCGCCGCGCTACCAGACGACGCTCTACGCGAAAGTCTCCGGTTATTTGAAATGGATCGACCCGGACAAGGGCGACCAGGTGAAGAAGGACGAGGTCGTCGCCATCATCGACGCTCCCGAAGTCGAAGAGCAGTATCAGCAGGCCGTCGCCGACTACAAAATCAAGAAGATCACGTTCGAACGGCTCGACAAGGTCTGGAAGGAATCGCCGGACGTGATTGCGAAGCAGGACGTGGACGTGGCCGAAGCGACATACCATGGAGCCAAGAATCTCATGCAGCAGCGGGCCGCCATGCGCGAGTACACGAAGGTGCGCGCCCCCTATGACGGCATCGTGACGGCGCGGTTCGCCGATCCCGGCGCCTTAATCCAAGTGGCGACGTCCTCGGCCACGAATGCGATTCCTCTCTTCACCATCATGGATCTGGACACCGTGCGCGTGTACACGAACGTGCCGCAGGACGATTCTCCCTGGATTGTCCCTGGCAAGACCAACGCCACCGTGAGAGTAAAGGAACTGCCAGATCGGGCCTTTACAGGCACCGTCACCCGCTCGACGCTGGCGCTCGACCCCTCCACACGCAGCCTGCTGGTGGAAATCGACTTGCCGAATCCCGGCCATGCGCTGCGCCCCGGCACCTTCGCGGAAGCCTCGCTGGGCCTGCGCGAGATTCCGAATGCGCTGGTGCTGCCGCCACAGGCCATCGTCAGCGGCCAGAAAGGCAAATCCGTCTTCATCGTGGAACAGGGCAAGGCGAAGTCGGTGCCGGTGCAAACCGGCATCACGGACGGCAAGTGGATGGAGATCACAACCGGCCTGAGCGGCGAGGAAGAAGTCGTCGTGGTCGGCAAACGCAAGCTGCTGGAAGGCAGCCCGGTCCAGGTATCGCCCTTCAAGCTGCCGGAGGCAAAACCCTCGCAACAAAAGTTTGAGCGGAAGTCGGCGGGCGTGCCGCCTCAGCCTCAGAGCCCCCCTCCCGCGACGCAAGGAGCCAAACCATGATGCCGACCCTGTTGTTCTTGATGCTCGTGCTCGCACTGCCTGCGCCGGCGCTCACGCAGGCACAGCCCTCCGGTCAGGCCGGCTCGGCGGCCATAGGACGCTTTCTCGGATTGCAGCAGGCGATTGAAACCGGCTTGCAGAGCCATCCGATCGTGCAGGAGGCCAACGCCGGCCTCGCCGCCTCCAGCGCCAGGACGGATCAAACCAAATCGCTCTATTATCCTCAAGTATTTGCGAACGCCGACGGCACCGCCGGGTCCGGCCGCCTGAATCCCCGCTTCCTCGTCGGCGGCGGCCTGCTCCAGCCCAACTTGAGCACCTATACCGCCGGCGTCCTGGCCAGCCAGCGGATCTACGATTTCGGCTTCACCAAGAACCTGGTGGAGTCCTCCCAGTACGGCGAGCGGGCGCAGGAGCAGGACGTCCAGGCCCGGCGCGCGCTGGTGATCGTTTCGATTCAACGCAGCTATCTGAACAGTCTGAAGCGGCAACGGCTCGTGCGCATCGCGGAAGAAACCGTGCGGGAGCGCGGCATCATCGCCGGACAGATCGAGACGCTCTATCGGCAGCAGCTCAAGTCCAAACTGGATCTGGATCTGGTCAAGGTGGAACTGGTGAATGCGGAATCGCTGCTCGTCCGCAGCCGCAACGACCTCAAGGCCAGTTTTGCCGACCTCAACCGCACGATGGGCATCGCCGGATCGGACGACTACACGCTGGAAGACATCACCACCGAGGTGAAAATGCCTCGCGCCCTGAGCGACCTGATCGCGGACAGCCTGGCGCATCCGGAACTCAAACGGGCCAAGGAGCAGACCGCCTCGGCCGAAGCGAAGAAACGGGCCATGAAAAGCCAGTACCTGCCGACGGTCTCCGCGATCGCCAGCGGCGGCTACTACGATACGTTCGATCCCAACCGCAACGTCACAACGGGCAGCTGGTGGGCAGCGGGCGGGATGGTCTCCATGCCGCTGTTTACGGGTGGCTTGATCGAAAATCAGGTGAAGGAAGCGAGCGCCCAGGAAGCCGCCGCGCTGGCCCAGAGCAACAATATCGAACAGGCGCTCACGCAGCAGGTGACGAATGCCTATCTCGACACGGTGACGTTCACCCAGCAGATCAAGCTGGCGGAAGAACTGGTCAAAACGGCGCAGGAGGCCTTAAGCCTGGCCAAACAGCGCTACAAACTGGGCCTCGGCTCGATCGTGGAGGTGACACAATCGGAAGTGGGCCTCACGGCGGCCCAGACGAAATTGGCTGAAGCCCAGTACGATTACAAGATTGCCGAGGTCACACTGGCCTATGCCTCGGGAGGGCAGGCCCAGTTGGAGATCGACCCGGCTATTCGGTAGGCTTCGGAGGAGTCTCGGCCTTCAGCGCGGCCAGCTTCGCAAGGTTGATGACCACCTCGTCCGCCCTATTGGCCAGCACACCGTCGATCCAGCTGCTCTCGGTGCGCCGCATCGCTTCATGCGGCTGGAAGAAGAGATCGAATCCCTTGGCGGCGGTAGGCCGCATGGGATACCGCCGGTCGTAGATCATCCCGTACGTGGGAATGCCGTACACGATCTGCCAATTCCCCAAGATCAGATGCAGCTCATCGTCCTTGACGTAGAGCCCGCCGGAGGTAATCACCCGTTTCGTGGAGGTCTGCGGCAGGCTGAGATAGAAGGTCACCCGCTCATTGGGCTGGGCTTTGGCCAGCGCGTCGGCCACATGGAGCGACAAGAGGGCCAGCTCCTCCTCCTGAAACGCCGGCGTAAAGGGGGCCTCCCCTTGCAGCCAGTTCTGCAGCCAGATCCGGCGCTCCTGGATCATCAGCCCCTGAAAAATCCCGCGCAGCGTCTCCGGCCCGATAATCGCCGGATGGCTGTGATGGCTCGGCGGCCACTCCGGCAGGAAATGCTCCTCCTGCTCCAGCCGCACATAGTTCACGGGATCTTCGTAGATCGTCCGCGAGGGCACCTGGGGAATGGCGCAGCCGGAGAGGAGCAAGAAAAGCACAAGCAGTGAACAGGGATGCGTAATGCGTGACCGGCAGCCCCCTCGTCCCGGCCGTCGCACGACTATCTCAAAACCGATCACACATCACCCCTCACCGATCACCCCTCACGTTACTCGCTGACCGTGACCGTCATCTCGACGCGCTCGAAGGGATTGTCGTTGCCGTCGCGCTTCATGGCCACCACTGTGTCGGCCACGTCCATCCCGCTCACGACTTCGGCAAACACGGTGTATTGCCAGTCGAGAAAGTTGGCATCCGCCACGCAGATGAAGAACTGCGAGCCCGCGCTGTTCGGATCGTTGGAGCGCGCCATCGACACGATGCCCCGCTTGTGCGGCTTGCTGTTGAACTCAGCCTTGATCTTGTAGCCGGGCCCGCCCATGCCGTGCATGGAACGATCCGGGTTCTTGCTGTTGGGATCGCCGCCCTGGATCATGAAGCCGGGAATGACGCGATGAAACGTCGTCCCGTTGTAGAAGCCCTCTTTCGCCAGCTTCGTGAAGTTCTCCACATGCCCGGGGGCCACATCGGGGAAAAACTGCAACACGATCTCCCCCAACGGTTGTCCCTTGCTCGCCACCGCAATCGTGGCCCTGGTCTTCGCGCTAACATCAGCCATATTCCTAGATCCTTTCCTTACGTTATCGAAAGCGGAACGGAGGCGGAGCGAGCCCTGCCTCCATGCCTTGGTTGATCGCCACCCACGTGGCATGATCGTCACTGCGAAACACCCCTGAACTCGTCCCGGCATACAAGGCCCCGTCGCTCCCGCCAACCATCGCCTGGATAGAGAGATTGGTGAGGCCCGTATTCACCGGGATCCACTGACGCCCCTTGTCGATCGTCTTGAAGATCCCGTTCCCCGTCGCCACCACCAGGCCCTCGTCGAGGATCACGAGACCGCGAATGGAATCGTTGGGCAAGGCGCGGCTGATCGAACGCCAGGTCGTGCCGCCGTCGGCGCTGCGGAACACCCCGCCGTCGAACGTGCCGGCTAAAATACCCTGATCCCGATCGATGGCCAGCACCCGGATATAGTTTTCGATCATGCCCTCATGATCTTTGAGGCCATGCCGCACCCGGTCCCATCCGCTGGCGTTCTGCCTGAACCGGAGCACCCCCTTGCCCGAGGTCCCGGCATAGAGCGTCCCGTCAGCCGATCGCGCCAGCGCATGGACGAGTACATCGGTGAGTCCCGTCGTCACGATGGTCCAGCGGTCGCCGGCTTGATTCAGCCCGTAGACCCCGTCGCTCGTGCCCGCATACACGCCCTCGTGCGTAACGAGCAGAGCCTTGATCTCCAGCCGCTTGAATCCCGCATTGATGGCTTGCCAGGTCTTGCCCTCGTCTTTCGATCGGAACACCCCGCCGCGAAACGTGCCGGCGTAAACCACGCCATCCCGTCCGGTCGCCAGGCTGAGGATAAAGGGATCGGTGACTCCGGCGCCGACCGGCGCCCAGGTGCCGCCCCGATCGCCGCTGCGAAAAATCCCGTTGCCAAATGACCCGGCATAGACGATCTCTTTGCCGGAGAGGGTCAGGGCCTGCACACTCGCAATGGTCTGGCCGAATGGCCCGTCGGGAGCAAACGCCCCGGCCGCCGGCACGTCGCCATGAGGCGACGGCATGCCCGATTGTGGCGCAGGAGGCTCAGCCCACGCCAGGCCGTCTAGCTGGGCGCATAGCACGGAACCGGCCAGGACCATCCGCATAAGCGCAGTCATCGCTGTCCCATCCTTATCGCACCCTGGTTCCCGCCGTCCCGATCGGCAAATCCGGATCCAACGGCAGATCAACCCCTCCGCTGTCCTGCCCCTTGCCGAACAGTCTGGCGCCCAGAATGCCGATTTCATACAGCACCATCATCGGCACCGCCATCAGGAGCATCGTAAAGAGCGTCGCGTCCGGCGTGACGATCGCGGAAATGATCAGCGTGGTCAGGATCGCATGCCTGCGATACTGGGCGAAGACCTTGCCCGTGACCACGCCCGCGCGCGCCAGCAGCGTCATCGCCAGCGGCAGCTCGAACGCGCAGCCGAAGATGAGCAAAAACTTCACATTGAAATCGATATAGGTGCCGACGCTCAGCTGCGGGGTGATATCCCGGTCCATCCCGAAGCTCACAAAAAAGTCGATGACCAGCGGCAGAATCACGAGATTGCAGAACACGAGCCCCAGCCCGAATAGCCCCCCCGCCAGCATGAATAACGGAATGGCCCAGCGCTGTTCCTTCGGCAGCAAGGCCGGCTCGACGAACTTCCAGCACTGATAGAAGATCACCGGCAGGCTCAGAATGATGGCCCAGAGAAACGACACTTTGATGGACGCAAACAGCGCCTCGGTCGGTCCGTAGAATACCAGCTGATTGGGAAACGGCCGGTTGAGCCACGCGACCATCTCGGCGGAAAACGAAAAGGTGACGATCAGCGCGGTCAGAATCGTGGCCCCGATGACGATCAATCGCCGCTTGACGGTCTGAATATGGGCGGCCAGCGGATTGATGAGTTGGGCCATGGTGCGTAGACCGGGCCGGCGGCTGAACCGGCGGCCCGGGGTGATTCCTTCATGAGCGGTGGGTTACCGCTGTGCCTGAAACAGGCGGATCAATTCCGCCATCTTGTCCTTCATCGCCAGCTTTTCTTTCTGCAACTGCTTCTTCGCGAGTTCTTCCTGCGGCGTCAGCACATGCCGTTTCTGCAATTCCGTCAATTCGCCGTCCAGCCGATGGTGGGATTCTTCGATGGTCCGGAATTCATGGCTCGACCGGCGAAGTTGCTCGGCGATTCCCTGCTCCGTCTGCATGCCACACCTCCTGGTCAGATTAGTGAGCGGAAATGGATCCTCCTTCGATGGCTGACGCACGGCCCTGCCCGGTCCTGGCGGCAATCGGCTCCAGCTCCATGAGCACGGCATCTTCAATGGGATTGGTGTAATACTGGCGGCGCGTCGATACCTCCACAAACCCGAACCGCCGATAGAGGGCCAGCGCGGCCTGATTCGAGGCACGGACTTCCAGCACCGCGCGGGTGGCGGCCTGGGCCAGTCCGGTTCGCAGCGCCTCTTCCACAAGACTGGCGGCAATCCCCCGGCGGCGCATGCTGTCGATAACGGCCAGATTCATCAATCGCACTTCTTCGAACACGATCCAATAGCAGAGATAGCCGACAATGCCCCCGGCATCGCGGGCGACCAGAAAATGGGCGAACTGGTTGCCGGTCAATTCGGCTACCAACATTTTGCGCGTCCAGGGGGCCGAGAAGCAAGCTTCTTCCAGCCGCACCAAATCCGGCAGGTCGTCGAGCGTGGCGGGGATGATCTGGACGGGGCTAGCCATGCGGCTTCCTGGCCGAAGGACGCTGGCGAGCCGCGCGGGCTGTGGTTTTCATGGCCACACGAGCCTCCCGGCGGGCGACCGGCGAGAGCCCGCCCGATTGTTCAAATTTCACTTCCGCCTCGGCCCGCTGGACATAGCACGGCGCGACCTCCTCACCGGCGATCTCGCCGCGGCGCAATCGTTCGATCCCCGCCAGCCCGACACTGACCGCCGAGGGTTTGGAGAGACCGGACGGCACCGTGATGACCGATGCCGGGGGAGAGAGCGAGGCCCGAAGCTCCGCCTCCATCGACGTCCAGCCCTCGCCAAACAGGACGGATGCGCCGGTGAGACTCTGCGCGCAGGCCTGCGGCGTCCCCACCTGCTCGGGGAGAATTCGCTCCAGCGTCTCCCCGCCACGCCAGCGAAACAGCGCCCAAAACAGCTCCCCCTTGCGGCTCGTGAGGACGGGACACAGCGGAAACTCGTGGCCGCTCAGATTCCACGCCATGGCTTCGAGCGTCGGCACAAGGACCAGCGGCACATCCGTAGCCGCCCGCAAACCGAGCAGCGTCGCCGCGCCGACCCGCAAGCCGGTGAAGGACCCTGGTCCGATGGAGCAGACCAGCCCATCGAGCTGCGCCAGCGTCATCCCCGCCTCGGCCAAGACTCGCTCGATCGCTGGTAACAGCAACGATCCGTGAGAGCCTGCCGCCTCATGATCCTGCCGCGCCAGCACGGCCGTGCCATCAAGGAGCGCCACGCTCTGCCAGGAAGTGGCAGTCTCGACCGCCAGCACTTTCATGAGACTGATCCATGAGAAACGGGGAGAGAGGATACCTGGCCGAGATCTCCGCTCTTTAGTTCCTGAATGGGCAGGATTTCATGAAACGTCACGTGCACGCTCCCTTGACCGCGGCCATCTTCCAGCGACACTTTGAACGGACGCAGCAAGCGCGCATCGGCCTTGCCATTCACCGGCAACACCGCCTCGCCGATGGGCCGGAAATCCTCGTAGCGAATCGATGCATCGACCTCGCCATTGCCATTCAGCCGGTCTTCCTGCACGACGAGCAAGGTTCGCCGGTCGAACCACATGCGCCTCAGCAGTTGCGGCCCGGCCTGCTGGGCTCCCGGACGCACACCATACACATCCAGCCGGTACCGGTCGCCATCTTCGGCCAACTTCACGGACTCGTCTTTCTTAATCGTGCCAGTCCCCAGCACGCCGCCCATCGCCCACACACTGAGCTGAAACGGCCTGGCCAGCTTGCCCATGTCCTGCATCTCCGACTGGCGGCCGGTCAAAACCCGCCCCATCGTCGGCAGCCGCAGCCTATACAGATCCTCCGCCTGCACGAATTCAAACAACTCCCCTCCGACCGGCGTAAAGCCTCGAAGCCGCATGCTGTCGGGACGCCGGTAATACAGCGCCCCTTCGACACGGGTCGAAATCGGAATGAGCCCTCCGCGCACCTTGGCGCTGAAAAGCCCCTTCATCGTCTGGATCGCGGACTCGCGCTGGCGCAAGAGCGTGGTCAATTCTTCAGCCGTCGCCTGTTTGAGCGCCGGTTCTTCACGAACAGGAGCCGTCGCGCAGCCGGCCACGATGAGGCTGAAGAATGTGACGAGTGACACGTGACGAGTGACACGTACGCCCTTTTTAAGCCAAGACCACATCGAGCGCCTCTCCCACTTCATTGATCCCGATCAACTCAATGCCCTCCACCGGCTCGATCTTGGCGATGTTCCGCTCAGGCAACAGGCACCGTTTGAATCCCATCTTCGCCGCTTCGCGGATGCGCAGCTCCGCCTGGCTCACCGCGCGCACTTCTCCTCCCAATCCCACTTCACCCAGGACCAGCACCCCCGGCTCGATCGGCACCTCGCGCAAACTCGATGTCACGGCGGCGACAATTCCGAGATCGATGGCCGGCTCATCGATATGCATCCCGCCGACGACATTCACATAGACATCCTGCCCGGAGAGATGCATCCCCAGCCGCTTCTCCATCACCGCGAGCAGAAGCGAAATGCGGCTCAATTCCACGCCATTCGCCATCCGTTTCGGCATGGCGTAATTGGTGGACGACACCAGCGCCTGCAATTCCACGAGAATCGGCCTGGTTCCTTCCAGACTCGACACCACCACCGAGCCGGTGCTCCGTTGCGGCCGCTCGGCCAAAAACAATTCGGAGGGGTTGGCGACTTCTTCCAGCCCGCCGTCCTTCATCTCGAACACACCGATTTCGTTGGTCGAGCCAAACCGGTTTTTCACCGCCCGAAGAATGCGATAGCTGTGGCCCTTGTCACCTTCAAAATACAAGACGGTATCCACGATATGCTCCAGCAGCCGAGGGCCCGCAATCGCCCCTTCTTTCGTCACATGACCGATGATAAAGACCGGCACGCCCGCCCGTTTCGCGAACGACATGAGCTGCCCGGCGACTTCCTGCACCTGGCTGATGCTGCCGGGGGCGGACGTAATCTGTTCGGTATAGACGGTCTGGATCGAATCGACGACGATCGCCGCCGGCTGGATCTCTTGAATCGCTTTCAGCATGTATTCCAGCGAGGTCTCGGCCAGGATCAAGAGGTTCGGATGCTCGATCCCCAACCGCTGCCCGCGCATCTTGATCTGGCGAGGGGATTCTTCCCCGGACACATAGAGCACCGGCCCCTCTTTCGAGGCCAGGCGTGGCAAGGCTTGCAGGAGCAGCGTGGTCTTGCCGATGCCGGGATCTCCGCCGATCAGGATCACGGCGCCGGGAATCACGCCCCCGCCCAGCACCCGGTCGAATTCCCCGATGCCGGTGAGCCGCCGGTCTTCGCCGACCACTTCGATCTCGGCAATCGGGGTCGCTTTCGCCTGCGCAACCTTCATGGCGACCGGACGCCCCTTGCCCGTCGGCGCCTGCCGCTCTTCCTTCATGGTGTTCCAGCCGCCGCAATCCGGGCACCGGCCGATCCACCGAGGCGATTGATGCCCGCAGGCCTGGCAAGAAAAACTGGTTTTGGCTTTCATCGGGAGGAGCCTCGCAACAGAGAAGGAACAGGCTTCATACTAATCGAAAGAAGCGGGCAAAAGGAAGGCGACGAGACGGCCGGCCGGAGCCTGTCCTCCAGCGAACAGCCTTGGCATCCTGGTTGTAACATTCGGCCGTAGATCGGGCACAGACACCGCGACCACGCGATCGGCTACAGCTTCTTCCGGATCTCTTTCCACTCTTTGGCGATTTTCGCTTTCCGCGGGGCTTCGCCTTTGGCCGGCTCAGGCACCATCACCGCCTCGAACCGCCGCTGCAAGAAGGCCTCGGCAAACGCTTTGGTGCGGCCAATGCCGGTTTTCACCGTTCTCCATCCCGCCGATTGCCAGGCATCGATCTGCGCCCCCAAGGCCTGCTCGCCGGGAGGCAGCACGACGACATAGCCAGGCGGAAACTGGTGAGCCTTCAGCCAGTCCCTGATCGTGGCCTGCTTGTGAACCCCATCCTCTCCAGGCGCCGAAGGGGCCACATAGATGACGCGATAGTAGAACTGCGTCAGCTTGACGAGTTCCTCTGCCGCATCGGGCATCGGGGACCGGTCAGATTCCCCCTGCGATTCATCCACCAAAGCAGCCCACTCGATCACGACGATCGGATTGCGCCGTTCCCACGCAACGAGGTTCGCTTGCCCCTCCGCCGGGCCGACTCGCGGACTGTCGCCGACTCGCACCTGCACCGGCGAGACGCCCTGCGCCTTCGGCGTATAGGAGAGGAAGGCTTTTCCATCCCCCCCGGTCATGGCCGTGGCAGCCACCTGGCCGTTGACGACCAGCTCAAGCGGTTCCCCCCCCAGCCCTGCGTTCGCCACAAGCCCCTTTGAAACCAGCTTGGCTTCGATGGTCACAGGCTGATTGGGCGAGGTCAGCCCGTCCTTCACCAACAGAATCGCGGCGGCCTTGTCGGCAGCCAGACTATTGTGCGTCGAGAATGAGAGCGCAAGGCACGAGAGGAGGCAGGCCCCGCGGAAGAGACACATCATGGGCCGCATGAACATAGACATCACGGTGGAGAGAAGCAGAACGAATTAGGCGTTCAATGCCTCAAGGACTTCCTCGACATGTCCAGTCACCTTGACCTTGCGGAAGATCGCCTTGAGCAGGCCTTTTCGATCGATGACAAAGGTGCTGCGCTCGATGCCCCAATACTTCTTACCGTACAGGCTCTTCTCTTTATAAACCCCATAGGCATTGGCGGCCGTCTTCTCCGTGTCACTAAGCAGCGCAAACGGCAAACTGAACTTCTTGATGAACTTCTGGTGGGAAGCCTGCCCATCGAAACTCACGCCCAGAACCACGGCCCCGGCCTTCTTGATCGGCGCCATCGAATCGCGAAAATCGCAGGACTCCTGCGTGCAGCCGGGCGTATCGTCCTTGGGATAGAAATACAGCACCACCTGCGTGCCCTTGAAGGCCTTCAAGGACACGGTGTTCCCGTCCTGATCCGGCAGCCCCAATTCCGGTGCCTTTGCTCCGACCGCCAATTCCTCACTCATGCGCTGCTCCTCTATCTATCTTCCCGGTCGAGACCCGCTCGACCATCCGCCTGCTCAGCCCCCGCTAACGCCCCCCCATGCCGCTCCGCCGATTGGGATTTTGAGGGGCGGCGACTTTCTTTTCTTCCGTTTCGGGATTGCCGTAGGGAGACAAGGCCGGTGAATCCCAAATGATCTTATCCCCCGGCGCATAATCCGCCGCGTCAAGAAACTGTCTTCGCGCCGCCTCCGTCTCGCCCAGCGCGTTGAGGGCCAAGGCGTAATTGTAATGGGCCGGACCTGACTGAGGCGCCGCCGCCACCGTCTGCGAGAAATACCCCTTCGCCGCGTCAAAGTCTCGCGCCCGGTAGGCTTGCGTCCCCTGCTCATTCAGGCTGACCGCCTGCGAGGGCGCACCGGATTCCAATGCCAGCGGCACCAACAACTTGGCTTTGCTCTTTGAACAGGCTGCCGCGCCGACCAGCAGCAGCATACCCAGGAGCGCCAAATAGGTGGCGCTCCGCCACCGCGCCATCATGCCGTCATCCTTTGCTGTGCTTACGCAATTCTTCTTCGAAGGTTTTCCGATACAGCACGTCCCACTCGGAGCTGCCCTCGACAATCCCCCGCGAATAGGAAGAGAGCTTGGCTTTGACCTTGCGGTCGATCTCTTCCTCCTGCGCCAGCTCCGCCGCCAGGACCTTCTTAATATCCTTCAGCACCGGCCCGTCCGCGCCCGTCATCTTGACGAGCGGGCTCTGCTTCACCGCCTGAAGAATAAGGTGCGAAAGGTGGCTGACTTTATCTTCACTCAACATATCTGTCACTCACGTGAGAAGTGAGGGGTGATCCGTGATGAGTGATGCGCGTTCCGGAACGTCCTCCCAGTCCGCCTCATCACAGATCACTCATCGCTCATCACAGAATAATCCCCCGCTCGCGCACCAGCTTCGTCTTCACCATCGTGAACATCTTCTGGTAATCGAC
>Ga0169931_10011076_pt1 | contig 12779 bp, 13 predicted proteins | sample Kivu_15m_20L_FD_129675 | JGI IMG/M metagenome (GOLD analysis project Ga0169931, IMG submission 129675) | Freshwater microbial communities from Lake Kivu, Western Province, Rwanda to study Microbial Dark Matter (Phase II) - Kivu_15m_20L... | ecosystem: Environmental > Aquatic > Freshwater > Lake...
AAAGCTTGAAGCTTTAAAGCATCGCCGCCCTAGCTCAGTCGGTAGAGCGTCGCTCTCGTAAAGCGAAGGTCGCGGGTTCGATTCCCGCGGGCGGCTCCGCTGGTTGACTAATTAGCCTGCTGTTTTGGTGCATGATTCAACGTGGGAACATTCTTGGATGCAACAAGTGGATGTAATTCAGGATGAAGCGCCTCTAAGTTCTCAAGGGCTTTTGAGCTAGAGAGATTGTTTGGTCCGAGGGCATCATTGCTACAGTCTTTTTAATGATTAACGACTCAACTGATACGTTTGACTTATGACTGAAAATCTCAACGAATTACTTGCTGAGCTGATGGCTAGAGAGCCTTTGTTCCACCGCAAAGAGCTAGGAACTAGTCGCATGGACTTTCAGGCGATGACAGCCCCTGATTTCTGGGAGGTTGGAGCATCGGGCAAGGTATACGACTTGGAATCCATTTGGAACACTCTTGAATCTCGCTATAAGACTAACGAGCCTGATGATTGGAGAACTAGCGACTTTCGAATTCGTGAACTTGGTTCCAATGTCTATTTGCTAACCTATCAGTTGCAGCAGGGAGAAAGAATCACTCGTCGAGTCACTCTCTGGGAACGGGTAGATTCTGTTTGGCGAGTTATCTATCATCAAGGCACTCTTGTCTAAATGATTCTTCAAGCGAAATGTTTGCTTTCGAAGCCAAGACTTGGATGCAATTCTGGATGCAACCGAGCTGGACATTGGCGAATAACTATGGACACTTATCCCTAAGGATGTCAGTGGATTGAGCGATAATGAACGCAGTGAGTCAGTGGTGGATAGGAGGTCTGAGAACTCGTAAAGCGAAGGTCATGAGTTAGATTCTCATGGGCGGCTCTGTAAAGTCAATTAGATATCAACATATGCGCTCCAAGATATTGTTTATTATATCCTCTTAGTAGACTTCTTTTTAAGTCACCACGGCTGCTATTATGAGAATGAAAAGGCATCTTCATTCTCATCAATCAACTTCATTTACCGAAAGGGGAAAATGTCATTATAAAAAGACAATTGAGTGACCAGGAGTTATTTTGGCGTGGAACTTTTGGCGATGAGTATATAAAGAGGAATTTCTCAGATGAACTACTCAAGGCAAAATCCCAGCTTTATTCCAAGGTCCTTGGCAATCGAATAGAGAAAATATCTTCTTGTATTGAACTTGGAGCTAACGTTGGTCTTAATTTAGACGCATTAAAAGTCTTGTCGCCAGATATGGAAACTACGGGAGTAGAGATTAATCGAAATGCCTATTTACAATTAGTTGCCAACGGTCACTAAGCTATCAATTCGCCAGCTCTTGACTTTAACTCACGGGGTATTCAAGACGACCTATTTTTGGTCAATGGAGTTCTAATCCATCAGGAACCAAGTCACCTTACATCTTGGTACAAATTAATTTCAGAGTTAACTTCTTCCTATGTACTCATCGCCGAATCTTTCAATCCGACTCCAACAGAAATCGAATATAGAGGAGAAATGAAGCGATACTTCAAGAGAGACTTCGCTAAAGAATTTCTACTTCAAAATACAAATTTTAGACTCATTAACTGCTTTTTTGCTTACGATAGAATAAATTGCAATTATGATAACAGCCTAATGGTAACTATGGAGAGAATGAGTTGAATTTTAAGTATGAATCTAACAGAAATGTTTAACCAAACAGTGCCAGGAAACGCAGCAAGCTTATTTCAAGATAAGGTGTTGGCACTTAGTAGGCCTAGCGCTAAAATCAAAATTAGTGGTGAAGAAAATTCTGAGTTTGCCGACTGTGCAGTCAAAAAACATTGCTTATCAAGCTGAATTAATCAAGTATGATGATAATTATGCAACACATTTACCTTTTGCTTATTCAAATTTCTCAAGCATTGTCTCAATTATAGCCAAGCAAACACCTCATGTTAAATCTGTTTATGAAATAGGATGTGGTCAAGGAGAGTTACTAAAAGCACTACACGATCAAGGAGTTGTTGTTGCGGGATGCGATCCTGCCATTCAAACTAACTCTTCATACATTACCAAAGGTGATTACGACAACAATTTTGACATTGGGGTAGACCTATATATTTTAAATTGCGTGCTACCGCATTTAGAGTCTCTTTCAATTTTTGGATAAAATTCTCACGAAGCGTCCACTGCAAAGGATTCTTTTAACTTTCCAAAATTTGGATTTTATGTTTGCTCACAATTCTTGGCAGAGCTTTACTCACGACCATCGAAACTACTTTCTTCATGAAGAATTTGAGTTGCGCTACCTAGTCTTAGACTCTTGCACTTTTTCCACTGGCGAATGGAGTTACATAGTTATCACATCAGCCCCTCGTTTTGAAGGAGAAAAAACGCGAGATAGTGTCGAAAGAAAAAGCGAAGTGGATAAGATATTCGAGTTAGAAAGAAAATTGACTAGCGTAAAGCGTAATTTTGTTCTGTTAGCAAAGCAAAGAGGAAATTTCTTGCTCGCTATTGGAGCTAGCAGCAAAGAACTTATAGTGTATGGGGCTGCCGGGAAAGGGTCAGTTATTGCGATGCAATTGGCAAGGAGAGGATTGACCCTTTCTTGCTTGGATTCTGACCCTAGGAAAAATGGCCTCTACATGGAGGGATCTGGAGTCAGAGTTGTGTTACCGAGCCATAAGCATTTACCAAGATTTGATTCTGTTATCCTAGTTGCAAATTACAAGCACCAGGAATTTGTCAAAACTTTTTTTCAAGGAGAAATTGTGAATACTCAAGACGGTGCGATCTAAATCGAGTAAGATAGTAGAGTCAAATATTTTTAGGCTTTGCAATTGAAGTATTAGCCAGAAAGGAAAGAGACAAATTTCAAAAGACAGCTATTTTGAGGATGTCGAAAATAATCTTACTTTCCAAAACAAACGTTTGGATTGGCAGCATGGGTTAGGAAATGACCCAGACGTTTACAGCCAAGCTTTGAGATTCCTAGAGAAGGCAAGCCCATATAATTATGCCTATCAGTGGAGCTGGCTAGGAATCCCCATCATTAAGCTACCAGAAGACATAGTGGTAATTCAGGAGTTCATTTGTACATTTAAACCCCAAGTAATTATAGAGGTTGGTGTAGCGCGAGGAGGAGGGATAAAGCTCTACTCTTCAATGCAAAAACTCTTAGGAATTGAAGTCAGAGTATTAGGAATAGACCTCAAGATTTTTCCGCACACTTTTTCTGCCTTACAAAGTGAAATCGAAAATGGAGTAAAGTTGATTGAGGCAGATTCAATTGGCGATAAGGCAGTTAAAGGAGTTAAGGAATTTATACAAGACAAAACACGCGTATTTATGATTTTGGATGGTGATCACTCGCATAACCAAGTACTCCAAGAGCTTCAGATATATGGGGATCTTCTACCTAAGGGAAGCTATATGGTCGTAGCTGATACCATTACAGAAGACTTAGACTTGTCTGAAAAGAGACGCCCCTGGGGTAAAGGCGATAATCCTAAGACTGCACTGACTGCTTTTCTCAGCCAAAACAGTGAATGGGATATAGATGAGTATTGGGGTAGGAGAGCAACAATTTCGGAGTCACGAGATGGTTGGATTTTAAAAACTGGCAGAAAGCAGATTTAAATTAATGAAATCAAGCGTCCAAACAGTTGCTCCGTTGAGAGTAAGTTTTGTTGGAGGAGGAACAGATCTCCCTTCATTTTACTTGCAACATGAAGGAGCCGTAGTTTCTTGTTCTATCAATAAATATGTTTATGTTCATGTGAAACGTCACGACCCTGCATTTCAAGAGAAATTTAGAATTACCTACTCAGAAGTAGAGAATATTGATCAACGAAAAGCTATAAAAAACGATATAGTTCGAGCGTCACTTGAATTACTAAACTTTGATGAGCCTGTACAAATTTTAACCGCGTCTGACTTACCTGCGGGTTCAGGTCTTGGCTCTTCCTCATCATTTGCTGTAGCACTTCTCTTAGCTATACATTCACTCAAAGGCTCTGTCCCGTCTAAGTGGCAACTAGCTGAAGAAGCTTGCGAAGTTGAATTAAATATACTTGCTAAGTCAATAGGTAAGCAGGATCAATACGCAGCAGCGTTTGGAGGCTTAAACTTCATCAATTTTTTGCCTGGGGATAAGGTTCGTGTCCAACCCATCCAAATTCGTTCAAATAAATCAAGAGATTTAATGAGCAAGTCAAGACTCTTCTGGACAGGGGCCACTCGGCAAGCAGACGAGATTCTCGTGGTGCAGAAGGAAAACATTGGAAGTAATATTGAAAACTTAAAGAGTTTGACAAATATTACAAAAGAATTTAGGTCAATTTTGGAAGAACCTAATGTGAACTGGGTAAAACTTTCTAAATTGATAAGTGCTGGATGGATTTTGAAGAAACAGCTAAGTCCAATGATTAGCAATTCATCCATAGAAGATCTTTTAGGCAGGGCATCAGCTACCTTTGGTCAAGGAGTAAAGTTACTTGGCGCTGGAGCTGGTGGGTTTGTTTACTCATTAGATACAGAAGATTCATCTCGACAAGGAGAAATTGATTTTCCTGAGCCCTTCTTTTCGCCTCAAATAGATGAAATTGGCGCAAGGGTGATTTCAGAAATATAATCTTGGTTTAACCCTTTAGGATGTTGGGTATTTCAATTGCGAAACAATATAGAATTTTGACATGGTTTCGAAAATGAAGGTGTTAATAACGGGTGCACAAGGCTACCTAGGAACAAAACTGAACAATTATTTAGTTTGTAAGGGTCACCAAGTGATTGGGTTTGACACGGGGGTGTTCAAGAACTGCACTCTTGGAGATTTACCTAAAGAAAATAATATTCTAACTCTAGACGCTAATCGTATACAAAGTAGCCATCTTAAGGAAGTAGATGTGGTGATTGACCTAGCTAGCAACTCAAACGACCCAACATCCATGACTGATAATTTAGAATACTACATGAGTGGAATAATAACGTCCCAAAATTTGGCGAAGTTGTGTAAAGAACATGGTGTTCGCTACATATTCCCAAGTAGTTGTTCAGTCTATGGTAGTTCTTCAGAAACTTGTAGCGAAGAGACAACAACCCGACCCTTAACAGCATATTCGAAAAGTAAAGTAATTATTGAAGAAGAATTATCAAGACTTTCCGATGAGGTATTTTCCCCAATCGCATTAAGGCTAGGAACAGTTTTTGGTTATTCCCCTCGGATGCGCTTTGACATTGTGTTAAACATGTTTGCGGGCATGCTATTAACTACTAATAGAATAGATTTGAATTCTAATGGCAAAGCGTGGCGTCCTCACTTATTTATTGACGATGTTCTAAGAACAATGGAGTCTGTTATTCACGGGATATTCCCTGCCGGTGAGTTGACAGTGATAAATGTTGGTGATGAAGCAAATAATTTAACCATCATTGAAGCTGCAAGAAAAATGGCAAAATACTTTCCTGGTTCCTCGGTTTCAACCAACCAGGAGAGTTTATTTGATTTACATTCCGATAAAAAGATTAAAAACGGAGTCGATGCTAGAAATTATCAGGTCTCGTTCGAAAAAATTAGATCAACATTCCCAGCGCAAGGAAAATTCATCAGTGTTGAAGAGGGATCCATGCAGTTAGTTTCAGAGCTGAGGGAGTACGGGCTATCGTACGAGACTTTCCTCTCAAAAAATTTCTATAGACTACAGTATCGTTCAAGTGATTTTTGAGGTGAGTAATCCAAATAGCACTAAAATAGATAGATTGTTTGTGGGTACTGAGTTGTACTCACGAATTGATGGCGCTCAAGAGCTTTTTGACTATACGTTACAAAAGTTTGTAGACTTGGGTAATATTTCTGTTGATACTGCAGAATGTTACGGATTTGGTGTTTGCGAGAAATTGATTGCAAGAATACCTATTGAATTAAAAGGTCAAATCAAGATTTTCTCAAAATTTGGTCATAGGTTCATTGACGGGAGTAAGCAGAAGAGCTTTACTCGGGACTCAATAGAACAGCAACTTCTTAGCTCTATTCAAAATACAGGGCGAAGATACTTAGATGGATACTTTTTCCACTCCGAAGATAATGATACTTTTTTTCGCGCTACGCCGTGGGACTTCCTCCTGGAGCAAAGGTCTAAGGGATTAATAAATAAACTTGGGCTTTCTGTTAAACACGATTTAATTGTTGCTGGAGACCTAGAGCAGGTAACTAGTATGAAAAAGTTTGGTCTAGAGGTTCTTCAATGTGTGCTTAATCCTTTACATCCAGAATCCACTTACAAGGCTATCGCTATTGCTCGAGAGCAAAAGGTAGAAATTTTAGGTCGGGTTGTCTTAGCTAAGGGTGAAATTCTTAAGTTGAAAATTGAGGAACTACTCATACTCACTGAAACAGATAATCACTTTTATAAAGAATTTGTAGATCTATTCTGCGAGCGATACCCTCTCTTGATCGGCTCATTAGACATAGCTGTAAAGACCGCAGTTGCAATAGATTGGGCATTCAAGCATGCAGACTCTGTGATTTTAGCTCAGAGCAGCAAACATCAAGTAGATTTAAACGTTTCCGTTATTAGAATACTATCTCAGATTGGGCAAATACATCCCAGATAAAACTAAAAATGGCGGTATCATATGCCATAATTATTTCTTATTGTTAGGAACATTCGCATATGGTTAATGCCAATTCAAAAGGCACTGAAGCTACCTATCACAGCCGCCTTCTTAAGGCCTTAAGCGATAACTTGGAAGAGATAAATCGAGGAACAAGGATAATTGCGGAAAACTTATTGGCATGCCATAATTCGAGAGGAAATGTTTGGTTGATTGGAAATGGAGGTAGTGCCAGTACAGCTGAGCACTTTGAAACCGACCTATCTTTTCTAAGGCAAAAAAAAGAGAATGCTTTTCTAAATGTCACTGCACTTTCCTCAAACTCCTCTCTTATTACGGCCGCTTCTAATGATATCTCGTTCGAATCGGTTTATAAAACAATTTTAGAAAAGAAAGCTAAAGAAGGGGATTTGTTAATAAGCATATCCGCATCAGGCAACTCTCTTAATATTCTAGAGAGTATTTCTTTTGCAAAATCTATAGGGGTCAAGACTATGTCTCTGCTTGGATTTGATGGAGGACGAGTAGCCCTTATGAGCGATGAAACCATATTGGTTAGAACACAGATTGGGGACTACGGAATTACAGAAGATATACACTTATCGATTTGTCATGCATCTAGTGCACTATTTTTTGAATTTATTGATACCTTAAGAGATCGTAATTTATTGTGAAGATATTATTAACAGGTTGTCAAGGCTACATCGGTACAGAATTATACTTTGCGTTAATTAAGGATGGCTACGAAGTCAGTGGGGTGGACGCCGGTTACTTTGAATTTGCTCATGTTGAACATATAGAGAAAATCTCGTTTTCAAAGCTGGACTTAAGAGATATCGGAAAGTTAAGACTCAGCGATTTTGACTGCATTATTCACTTAGCAGCGCTCTCAAATGATCCTCTAGGCGAAATTGATGAAGACTTAACATTCATGATTAATCGTGATTGTGCAATTGATTTAGCAAGAAGGGCAAAGAATTCAGGAGTAGCACGGTTCATTTTTGCATCTACCCAAAGTATTTACGGAATCTCAAACACAGGGCAAGAACTTAGTGAGGAAGCCCAGAAAAGTCCGATAACAGCCTACGCGCGCTCGAAATGGGATGCGGAGCAGGAAATCTTAGGTATGAGTTCTGCAGATTTCACGTCTGTAGCAGTTCGGCCTTCCACTGTGTTTGGTTGGGGGGCAAGAATCAGGAACGATATAGTTTTTAACAATATGATTAGTAATGGCTTGAAATCTAAAAGTATTCGAGTTCACTCTGATGGCAAACCTATCAGACCGGTAGTTCACATTCTTGATGTTATAGATTTTTTTACTCTATTAATCAAAGCACCAAAAGAAAAAATAAGTGGTGAAGCCTTTAATCTTGGTATGGTAAGAGGGAACTTTACAGTACTTGAAATTGCGAAGGCAGCAAGCGAACAATTAGGTGGACTCCCAATAGAGTTAAATACTGAAAATTTGGTGGATCAGCGCAGTTATTCTGTCAGCTTTAAAAAATCTCAAGATCGTTTAGGGTTTATTGCAAGAAGAGATTTAAGATTCGGGGCTAAGGAAATTGTGACAAAGTATAATTCACTCAGCAGTAAAGATCAATCTAAGTTCTTTAATAGCACCAATAGACTCGACTACCTTCATTCATTAGTAAATTCTGGGAAATTAAATCAGGCCCTCCTATGGATTTGATTTTTGAAAGCGTTGAAATTTGTAGAACTTGTAAACAACCATCTCTTGTAGAAGTTCTTAATCTAGGTAGTCAACCATTAGCCAACTCATTGGTCATGTCTCCCGGCTCAAAGGAACTAAGAGTTCCACTCGTTCTGTTGAGGTGCGAAAGTTGCAATCTGCTTCAACTTTCAGTCAATGTTAATCCATTAATTATGTTCTCTAACTACAATTGGGTAACAGGAACTTCCACCTTGAGCGTTGATCACTGTCGTATTTTTGCAAGCCGAGCTATTGATTCTATTGGGAGAAGGAACTTTTCAGTGCTGGAGGTAGGAAGTAATGATGGAACCTTGCTACAGCATCTAAGTACTTATGGGTGCAAATTACTTGTTGGTGTAGACCCTGCAGCTAATCTGGTACAAAGATACAGAGATCCATTAATTGGCGAAATAAATTTTTTCAATTCCCAAACAGCTATAGAGTTAGGTAAAAAATACTCCCTTTTCGACTTAATAATAGCCAGGAATGTCTTCTCACATATTCCTGACTTTAGGGATGCAATTAGTGGAGTCTCACATTTAATGCATAGTTCTAGTGTATTTATTATGGAATTTCATTGGGTTTACAATATATTAAGAGACAATCATTTTGATTCTATATATCACGAGCATACATACTATCATTCAATTTCTTCTGTGATTGAAGTTCTTGATGAATTTGGAATAGTAGCGTTTGATGCATTTCACTCACCAATCAGTGGCGGTTCAATAGTTTTGCTAAGTTCGAAAGAGAACAGAAGTCCAAGCCCTAAGCTTGCAGAATTCCAAGAAGTTGAAAAAACTTCTGGGGTGAATGAAGCGTCGCCATGGAGCACCTTTGCTATAGATGCTGAGAAGACAATAATTGAATTAGGAAAATTTCTCGGAAAAGAATTTAAAAGTGGAGTTTGTGGTTTTGGAGCCTCAGCCAGGAGCTCCACACTTCTTAATGCCTTAGGTTCTCAGTCCAAGAAAATCTTGTCTATTGTGGATAACAATGAGTTAAAAGTGGGTTACTTTTCACCAGGAGCGGGCATCCCTATAGAATCATTAACTTCAGCGTTAAAACGAAATCCAGATGCATTTGTCGTATTTGCTTTCAATTTTGAAGAGGAGATATTACAACAACTTTCGGACATCGGTTGGTCAGGCGAGGTATTTTTCCCCCTACCGTACCCGTCAAAAACCCTCAGGATCAATTGAAATGTTAGGTAAACTCTTCAAAAATTCGGTATTCAGTGATAGCCGAGGGAAATTCGAGCGTATATTTGACAAGAGTATTCAAGAACTCGAACATCAAAATGTGCTTCAAGCAAATTTATCAATTAATCCTCAGAGATATACTCTTAGAGGAATGCACTATCAGGTATCTGGCCCTGAAGAAATTAAAATTATTGTTGTGTTAGCTGGCGAGGTTCAGATAGTGCTTAGCAATGCTCACTTAAGACAGCAAAACTTAGAAGTGCAGAACGAGTACTACATACTTTCTTCAAGGTCGCATCAAACTCTTTTGATCCCGAGCGGTTTAGCCACCGGGTGGCTATCACTTTCAGACCATGCAGTTCTCCTCTACCTAATGACGTCAAGATTTGAAGATTGCAGGTATGGTGGTTTTCGCTTTGATGATACGGTTGCAAACATAGATTGGCTACATAGCCCATCAATAATTTCTAGTAAAGACTCAAATTGGCCACCTATAGTATGAGGATACTTCTAACAGGAGGTTCTGGATTTGTCGGACAAGCAGTTCTGAAAGTTCTTAATAAACAACAGAATTTAGAAATTGAAGTTGTATCACGAGGTGGAAGCGAGGAGGGTTTTTCCCAATTAGGAATAAGGGCCCATGAGTTTGATTACATCAAAGAAAGTGTTTATCAGCAAGAACTACTGTCTAATTTTGACGTTTTGGTTCATTGTGCCTGGGAAGGGCTTCCTAGAAAAAGTTCACATCTCAATTATAGTAACGTGAAAGCTTCCACGAAATTATTTAAAAATTTTGTGAAATTTGGTGGGCAAAAAATCATATCAATTGGCTCTTGTCTCGAATACGGGACAGCTGTAGGAGAAGTATCAGAAGAATTCTCAGGCGTGAATGTTGAAGGTTTTGGTTTAGCAAAACGAAACTTATTGAGTTGCTTGAATGATCTTGATTGCGACTATGCTTGGTTAAGACCCTTTTTTCTATACGGGCCAAACCAGCATGCTAACTCTTTACTAAAGACATCTATAAATAAGAGATTTGAAACTGGGCATGAGTGGTTGAATGAACCAACAAAAAAAAACGATTTTACCTATGTTGAAGATGTGGCAAATTTGATTCTTGAGATATTAGAAAGCAATTCGTATGTTAAGGAACTCAATATTGGAAGTTCAGTCTCTAGGCGAAACATTGATTTTGTCAATCTAGTAAGAAGGAATCTAGGTTATACGCCATTAGAGTTTGGAGTGGGTAGTACAGAGGGAATGGTATCTTGTAATTCAAAATTACTAAAACACTTCCCGAAATTCCTGATAACTGAATTAGAGGATGGTCTGAATAAGACCTTGACATGCTACAAAGAGGGATGGAAATGAGAGTAGCTGTAATTTTAGCCGGAGGTTTGGGCACTCGGTTAAAGCCAATCACTAAAACTCTGAATAAGTCTTTAATTCCACTAAACTCAGAACCTTTACTTTTGCAGATTGTCAGTCAGTTTCAGAAGAATGAAGTCGATCAGATTCTTGTTCTATCGGGATATCTTTCAGCACAAATCGAAAATATAATTAAATCAAAATATTCTCCCATGGAGAGAAAAGTAATAGTTTTGTCAAGTGCACCTCAATTGTCACCTGCGGAGAGACTCTTGGATTCGCGTATCCTCTGGCAAGACGCAGACGAAGTAATAATCACTTACTGTGATAACTTGATACTAGATAGTGATTTAAGTGGCCATCTAAACTTCTCTAGGCAAAGTCGTGCGATTGTGTGTCTAAGGGAAATGGGAAACACCCAAATAACATCCAAGGGCAACATTCGTTATTCCGAAATGAGAAGTGAGTTAAACCCCTATGTTGAGTTAGGGTACTGGGTATTAAAGCCGCAGATACTATTAGGTGAATTAAGTTGCACAGCCGACTTGCCTAAAGCTTTAGAAAATATTACGAATCACATAGATATCCTTCCGACTATAATCACCGAATACAAATCCATTTCGAACATGGAGAAATTTAATTCGCTACGCTCAGGGCTTCGGAAGACTCTATTTTTGGACCGAGATGGAATAATTAACAGGAATCCAAAAAAAGGAAATTATGTTACCAAAAAAGAAGAAATAGATTATCTGCATTCAAATTTAGACTGTCTTTCCAAGTTATCCATCGATTGCAAAGTCGACTACATTGTAATTACAAATCAAGCGGGTGTCGAAAGGCAAATGATCACTGAATTGCAATTAGATGCTATTCATCAAGAAATGTCTGTATATTTACTTGATAGAGGTATACCAATTCTCGCCTTTTATTATTGTCCACACCATTGGGAATCTGGTTGTATTTGCAGAAAACCAAAGTCAGGATTGATTCTTAAAGCGCTAGTTGATTTCGAATTGAATGTAGATGACTGTGCAATGCTTGGAGACACAGATTCGGACCTTGCCGCAGGTCAAGCAGCAGGAATTAAAACGTTTAAACTTAAGGAAGGCGCAGATGATGAGATTAGAACTTCAGTTTTCAACAGTATCCAGAGAACTCTAAATCAATGACATTTGTTGGAGAGTTTCAAAATTTGATTTAGAATAAATTTATATTGAATCATACTATGAGTAGTTAGCAAAATAATTCAATCCAAACGAGTATTTTGCTATTTATTATCACAATATTCTTAATAGAAAAAGACAAATTAGTGTTTGAAAGAAAGATAAATCGGTTTAGACATTCAGTTAGTAAATTACTGTATTAACAAACTAGAGAGCTTAGTTCAACTTAAAGTTAATCAAAATTTGCTAATGACTTGGTGTTAGTGTGCTCAAGTCTCCTTTAAAACAACATAGTATATTAAGGTTCAGTATTTTAAAAGGATTTTTAACATTAGGTTTGCAGTTAGACTTTACGAAACTTTCACAGAAAACGGCCTAGAAGTAAATGGTAGAAACAACCATCGTTCGCGAGACCTAGCCTGGAGAGATTGAGGAAAAATTGACCTCAAAGAATTCGTTGATAGAAGGGAATGAGTTCAATTCTCGGTATTCCTTCAATAGAGTCATCTATCCGCTAACCTTGCTTCATGGCGAATACCTACGCATATTCAGTTGGCGTTATTGGCGCAGGAATTATGGGCGAAGCTTTAATTGCGGCGATCCTCAAGTCAGGTGTTGCCAGCTCAAAAATAGCTATTACTGATAAAAGGTCTGAGCGAACCAAGGAATTAGAAGCTAAGTATGGTTGTTATGTTGCCACCCTAGAGGAAATTGCATCAAAAGCAGAGAACATTTTCTTAGTT
>Ga0169931_10011077_pt1 | contig 12779 bp, 15 predicted proteins | sample Kivu_15m_20L_FD_129675 | JGI IMG/M metagenome (GOLD analysis project Ga0169931, IMG submission 129675) | Freshwater microbial communities from Lake Kivu, Western Province, Rwanda to study Microbial Dark Matter (Phase II) - Kivu_15m_20L... | ecosystem: Environmental > Aquatic > Freshwater > Lake...
AATTCCCGGTGTTTTGACGCTGTTAGAACATCATATTTTTCGCCCTCTGGACTCATTGTAAAATAGTCGTAAACAGGATATTTCGTATTTGGATATACTCTATTCAAATAAAGTGGGCGATAACCATTTTCTTCATAGGGTGCAAATATTTTATATATATAGCCGACCTGCTCAAATGCCGGATAAGGTCCAATTTCACCATTACTGGGCGAAATATTTTTGTTAGAAATATCCAGAGGTGGCAAAATATTGGCAACCACTTGCTGACTTCCACCATAACATGGCTCTCTCCTTGAACCGCAACCAACTAGCTCACCGGGTAATACAACATCTGGATAATTCCCGACATCATATTGAGCGGCTCCATATCTTGGATAAATACGCTGGAGACTATATAGTTGTTGCTCACTATTTGCATTTTGAAGAAGAGGGGAAGACTCCGGCTGAATAACTTTTCTCTGAATTTCTCTTTCTCTACCAGAAAATTTTTCTAAACTAGGGCGATTTTTTATTCCAAATTGTAATATATAAATAAATAGAAGAAGAATTAATACACAAATGAATAAAATAATATCTTTCATTAATGTTGGCAAGAAAATTATTTACAACATAAATAACAGCCATTGCTGGAATTTGGGGTCTCTATTTTTAAAGTCGGGGTTTCATGAAATCCACTACCTCCAACAATGACCTTAACTTCTTTCACTTTTCCATCTTCTAAAACTGCCTTCAAATTTGCACCCTCTCCACCACCTCCAACAATTTCAACTTTTGGTGCGACCTTATAACCAGCTCCTTGATTAATAATATATACGCCACTTATTTTACCATTGCTTATTGTGCAAACAGCTTTGCATGGCTTAACATCATCAAGACTATCACACTTCATATTAGATCCCTCTATTGAAGCTCCTGAAAAATTAGGGTAATCTGGATGACATTGTGCTGAACTCAGAAATTTACATTTCATAGAAGACGAAATTACTGGAGCAGGTGTTGGAATTTTGGGTATATTATTGCTGGTACTTAGAGTACTAATAGGTGCACTTGCAACTGGCTTTGAAGAAGTTTCAAGAGATTCAGGAGCTCCAGTTATTTTTGTTAAGTCTCGAAGTTTTGACTGAAGTGCCAATTCTGAATCCTTGGAATAATTGGGTAAAAGTCCATCATTATTAAATTTATCTGAAATAGCCTTTTCACTGTCTGTCTTATTTCCAAATTCAAGGCTTGTATACGATGATGGTGGATTCTCTTTATCCTGGTGAACCTCTACAACTTTTTTACGGTTTTTTCCACTAAATCCAGAAAATAATTCTCCAATACTAAAATCTTCAATTACGGGATCGTTTTTTTTTTCCCGGAGTGAAAATCGCTATCAATTTCTTCACCATTTAAAAGTGCATCTTGTATTACGTCTCTTGTAACATGTGGTGGATCAGTTGGAACTAATTTTCCAATATTATCGTAATAAAAATAACGCTCGTCAATAAAATCCTCCGTTTTTTTAGATTTCCAACAGAACCAACTAAATAAACATGCAAATATAATTAAGAGAATAATTGCTAGAAGAACGATTCCAAACATTTTATCCCCTTTTGGTAAAGTTTTAATTCCATTTTTCATAATAATATATTATAAAAAATTTTTATTTATGTGTGTCCTATATAATCTTTCCTAATCCAACATTATTTAATTTCTCAATTATTTTTTGCCCGTTTTTGAGGGGTTTACTTAAGCTCTCTAATTGTTTGCCTAATTTTGATGTTGCAACCGTCAAATCATATAATTGTTTTTGTGCTTTGTATGCCTGTTTTGAGCTTACTCTGCTGGATCCTATATCCATATTTTCCTCTTTTTCGTCTTTATCGCTATCTTCATCACTATCTTCAAAAGCCTTCGGGTCTAAATCAAATGCGTCTTTTAACCCACTATTATCAGTATTATCCATCATAGATATTTTATTTTCAACAGTTGCTGGAGTCGCAGAAGAAACATCTTCTTTTTTATTTTCCAAATTAGCTGGCTGTTCAGCAATTGGATTATCCACGAAATTAGTTTCTTTCGGGTTGTCATCTTTTGGGTCTTCTACAACCATATCATTAACTCCTTCAAAGCTCTCAATTTGCACAGTTTTTCCCGATTTATAGCAAAATGTTATATAAAGTGCTAAGAAAAGAGTAGCAATGAATATTGAAAACATTATACTTTTACACAACTGATTAGAAATAATAAATATAATTATCCATAAAAATATGGCAACAATTGCAATTGGCATTCGAATGAAAATTACAAGAAGAAGAAGAACAACAGCGACTAAACTCTGATATTGTCTTATTTTTTGATATTCCATATTATTGTAAACATAGAATATAATTAGTGGATAAATTTGAGAACAAAATAAAATACTAAAGCTCCTATCAAACCAAGAATAAAAGTACCACCGTAAACCTGTAATGTTTCACTAACAGTAAATCTTGCTACTTGATTTATCATAAATTCTCGTACAAATGGTAAGCATAATACAAAGAATATTACAATAAATAATCCAATCGGCTTTAATGCATTTTTAATTTTCTGACCAGTTGTTAATTCAGGTTCCTCTTCATATTGCTGATCATATTGTCCATCATCTTGATATTGTTGTTGCTGTTGTTGTGCAAGTTGTTGCTGATTCATAGCATGCTGCTTTGCTGGATCAACAGCAAATTGCTGTTGTTGATAATTCTGTTGAGTTTGAGAATAAGCCTGTTCTGACTCTGCATTATCATTGTTCATTTGTGTCATTATTTTCTTAATAAATTCACCATCATTTTCATTTCCCTGTGGAGCTCTAGGAAGAGCATTCAATGGAGTCGCTTTTGGGTCAGCCATATTTTAAAATACTAAATATTTAAAAATATAGTGGATTACGCAGAGACTTTGACTTGTTTATCTAATTCGCGCTCTAAGTTCTTCTTAAATCTCATTTTACGCTTTCGGCGTAAATAACCTTTAGAATGATAAACAACCCAAACTCCGGAATTATCTACTTCTGGATCATATTTGAAAATTGGGACATGGCGTGGATTGACAATAATAAATGTTGTTTGCTCCATTTTATATAAAGAATAATAATATTTTCTTTAAGTAGGGGGGAACTTCCCATACTCTTGAAGCCCCGAAATAGCCAAATTATGCAAAATGAATGATTGATTTATTTTGGAATAAAATAAAATTATTTAATAAATAATTTTGCAATAATGTGGCTAAGAAGAGGATATTTATATAAATACCAATTTCCAATAATTGCCAATATTGGCAATTTATATTCATAAGCATCCGGTCTTCATAAGCATCCGGTCTTCATAAGCATGGGGGGTAACGAATCGCAAGCGATTCGTTAGTGTAAGGGGGGAAGCGCGCTTCCCCCCTAGGGGATGGGATCTTTATTACAAACCGCAGATTGGGGAACATATGAGTAACAATTTCCATCGCCTCCTCTAAATATTTTCCCAGTTATTTTATTTGGATGTAATGCCCTTAATTCTATTCTATCTCGCCGAACAACTGCTTCTCTAAATATACATGCTAACCCAAATCCCCATATAATTGATATCATAATTATAAATGGTCTCTGTTTGAAAAAATCTGCTTTCATTGTTAATTATAAAGAAAAAATTTAATTATGTGGAGTAATCACAACTTCATCATCTTTTTTCATGCCAATCATCTTCTGAAATCTGGAAATTACACCTTCCTTCTCTTTATCTTCCGAATCTACCTTCTGAATAGGGACTATTGAAATTTTCTTCTCATCAGACGGACAATCCATTTTATTCGGTTTATATTTATAACAATTATTAGCATTATCCAAATAAACTGTTGTATTTGAATTTTCTGGTGTTGGATATTTATAAATAATTTGAGGACTTGGAGTAGTTACATATGCTAAAAACATGCCAATACCAAATGCAATAATAAACCAAAAAACATCAAAATATTCTTTAATCATATTAATTCTTACTTAGATTTATTTTTGGTGGTTCTATAACAAAATGAACATTTATTTTTTCAAACTGTAAATTAATCTCTTTCATTTTTATATTTAATTCATGTAATCTCTCATTTTCATTTAAATAATCTATAATATATTGAAAATACTGTATCCAATTTTTTGTATCTTTTAGAGAAAGGGATATACTTTTTGCAATTTGTGTAAATCTTTGTTCAGTTATTTTTTTTTCATTTTTTGCAATTTCTTTTAGTTTCACAAAAATATCTTTTGATATATCTATGCATTCATCAAATTGATGATCCTTTTTAATTTTTAATTCAGCTAAATTTTTAAGTATTTCTTTTCTTTTCTGTATAATATCTTCCATAATTAATTTTTCCTTCTCAAAAACACTCTTAATATCATTCATATTTTCCTCTATTTTTTTCAAATCAATTAACATTTCTTTGACTTCATTGTCATCCTCCGGTTTATAAGTAGCGGACTCCATATTTTGCCTTAATTTATACTTAAATAAATCAGATTTTTTATTATATTCATTACAAATATTATCTAGTAATATACTTAAATTTATAACTATCGGTTTTATTATAGTTACCCTCCAATTTTTACACCATAATTCAATTTTTTTATCATCTTGTTTTTTCTCAAGACTAGTTTTTAAATCTTTTGGACATTTTGCCCTATCATTATAAAACATTTTTACATAATTTTTATATTCATCCATATCTTTTGTAAATTTATGATTTAAATTATCTTCTAAATATTTTAAATACATATGATTATATTAGAAGTTTTTTTTCTAACTTAACAATATACATTTATGTATGTAACTATAAAAGATTATTCATTATTTCAATCTGTTTATAGTGTTAAGGCAGATTTGATTAAAAAAAATGGAAACCTAGAAGATAAATCTTTTTATTTAAAATACAAAACCCATATTTTAGAAGATAATAAAACATTATATGAATACAAAATAAAAAAGGAAGATAAATTGGAAGTTATTTTTAAAAATAAGGGTGGAACAATGGCAAAAGGATTGGCAATTTTTATTTGGTCATTAATTTTTATTATTTATTTTACTTTTTTAGTTTTGGGATTTATGCCTTTTGTTGCATTTATTATTCCAAATATTATAGTTAAAGGATTATCTAAATTGGTAAATTTTTGTTATAATTTAACCCATCCAAATAATTTCATGAATAGTGTTTTTTATTTTTTGAAAAAATTTGCAATTCCTTTTATGGATTTTATTTTTGGATATTTTGGATTATTTATTTTTGTTTATCTACTAACTTTTTTTTCAACATATCACCTTTATTATTATGCAAAAAAAGAAGATGTCTGTGCAGCAAACAATGTTACAAAAGTTGTTAGTTTACTAACTGGATTATTAACAGTTATTTTCTATTTTCTTGCTAATTCAGCTTCATTTATGAAATTTTGGGCAAGTCTTGTTCCAGAAATTATGAGAAAACCTTTTCAAAATGCAGCAACTAAAATATCAAATCTGAGGCTTAAAATTCCAACAATTTTTAATTTTCAACTTAGCATGGTAGAATCATTAGTATCAATGTTCAAGGGTATAGGATATTTAAAATTATTTGGTACCCAATTATTAGATAATTGGGATATTGCAATGGAATTAATTAAAACAGATGATGCTAGAAAAGCTATACAGGAACAAGGTGTAGATGATATTATAAATTACATTAGAATAATTGAAAAAGCAGAAAGTCATTATGCAAATGGCAAAACAATAACAAATCAAAATATGAAAAATGCAGAAGGGATGAAGCAAATTTTTCCTTGTTCACAACCAAGTGCTAGTGGATATTTTTTAAGATCATTATTTTTTAATTTTATCAAAATGATAATTGATATGACTTTTTTCATCGATATTTGCAATGTAAATGGTGATGCTGAAAAAGTTCAAGAAGAAATGAAGCAGGATTTTGCGAGAATGATTGAAAAAGAGCAAAGAGTTGGGAAATTATCAGATGAAAATAGAATAAGGGCAGATGAAAACCGACAAAAAGAAATAGAAAAATTTGTTGAAAAAATACAAAACATAAAATTAGAAAGTATTATTAATATTGATTGTTTAATCAATACAATAATAAATGGGGTTACTTTCAGTTCATTTTATACATTTTTATTTTTGATAATTTTTATTATATTCTTTTTTGTGAAATTATAAATTTCTATTATAAATTATATGATTAATATTCATACGAATCAAAATAATATTAGCGCATATCATTTTTTATCTTTACATATTAAAGAAAATATAGATGATTATTATTTGGAAAATATTTCTGGAAGAATTTTATCAAGTGAAGATATTGTTATGAAAGGTGAAAAATATATTATTAAAGAAAAATGCAGGGGTGGCTCATCATTGGATCAAACAGGAAATTCACTTGTTATAACTATAGGAAGCTCTATTATTTATGCAATAGTTACAATTCTTTATTATAATTATTATATAACTAATATACTTTTTGGAAGATACTGTGATAACCCTGCTTATAACCCTCCTGATGAGAATGCTCCAAATAAAAATTCAGCTCCAAATAATGGTACATCAGTTCCAAATAATGGTACATCAGTTCCAAAGAATGGCATGTCAGCTCCAAAGAATGATACATCAGTTCCAAATAAAAATAAAAAAGGAGGAAATGGAAATAATCCAGAAGGAGAAATGGAAGTACAATTGGACAATATATTAGATAATAAAGAAGACGAAAAAGGATCATTCAAATATTTGATGAAAAAATATTTAAAAAGTTTTATATGCCATATCAAAGATAATTGTTATGAAATTGTTACAATAGAATCTTTCCCTCAAAGAAAAGAAGATGTTATTAAAAATTCACAAACCAGTCTTGGTTCCATTCTTAGTTTTGCCATATTTGCTACTTTTACATTTATGCTATTGGCTCCATTATTCTTAAATTCATCAACAAAAATTTCATGTGGTAAGCCAAAAGGGTCTAGCCTTATTTTTGCACTTATTTTTATATTTGCTCCATTATTAATTTGTAAAGTAATTAACAAAATTATTGGAGAGAAATTAAAGAAATTAAAGAACTATAAAATTGCAATTAGTAATATTCTTCTAATTATCTTTTTAATTGTTTTTATGATTATTTGCAAAGGTGGATTATCAAAAACTATGTATGCGATGTTTCCAGTTGCTTTACTTGTATTTATTGGGATTAAATTTATACCAGCTATTCCGGATCTTATTCATGGATTAAGTAAATTTTTCTCCAATAATATTACTAATATTTCACCTCCAGTCACTGATATTAAGCCAGAAGAAGCAAGACGTTATACATTTTTTTATACATTTTTCGAAATTGTAATATTTTCAATTATAGGATGGATTTTGTATACAATCGCCTTTATTGGTCAAGTTACAGAGTTTTGTCCTAGTACTTAAAGAAATTTATATTTTATTATATAAAAATGTGTGGAATATTTTTCTATAAAAATGGAGAACCAATATCGCCTGAATTGGAGGAATTACTAGTTAATTATTTGAATCGCATTCAACATAGAGGTCCCGATGATACGTCTTATGTTATTGCAGATGATCAATTTATTGGATTTCATCGTCTTGCTATTAATGGACTTTCTGAAAAGGGGGATCAACCATTTGAATATGATAGAGGTGATGGTTCAAAAGACTATATTATTTGCAATGGAGAAATATATAATTGGCAGGAATTAAATGAGAGATATGAATTGGGATTAGAAGAGGATGACAGTGATTGTGCAGTGATTTATCCGCTTTATAAGAAAGTTGGGCTTAAGAAAATGATTGATATGTTGGATGGTGTTTTCGCTTTTGTAATTGTTGAAGGTGATAATATATGTGCAGGAAGAGATCCAATTGGGGTGCGCCCATTATTCTGGAGTCTGGAAAATGGACAAATTGGATTCTGCAGTGAAGCGAAGGGGCTTTCGGATAAAATCAATATGCGTCCTTTCCCTCCCGGGAGTTATTGGAAATCTAGTTGGGAGAATAAACCACCAAAAGCATTTTTCAAAATTGATGAATGGAAGGATGTAAGCCCGAATCCATTTTTATCAATCATCCGAGAATCCGAAATGAACCGGGCAATTGTTGAAACATTTACTCGAGCTGTTAAAAAACGAATGTTGAGTGATCGCCCAATTGGATGCCTTTTGAGTGGAGGATTAGACAGTAGTCTTGTAGCAGCTATTTTACAACGGGAAATGAAGGGAAAACTGAATACATATAGTATTGGCTTCAAGGGTTCACCCGATTTGGAAGCAGCTAGAAAAGTTGCCAATCATATTGGAAGTAATCATCACGAAGTCATAATGAAATGGAAAGAAATTGAGGAAAACCTTCCTAAAATTATAATGCAATTGGAGACTTATGATACAACTACAATTCGCGCCAGTATTGGCATGTATTTTATAAGCAAATATATCCGGGAAAAAACGGATGATGTGGTCATATTCAGCGGTGAAGGCGCCGATGAGTTATGTCAGGGTTATTTATATTTTCATCGTCAGCCCTCAAGCACTATGGGTCACATAGAATCAATGAGATTAATGAACAATCTATATATGTATGATGTTTTAAGGGCGGACAGAACAACTGCGGCTCATGGACTTGAAGTCCGAGTTCCATTTTTGGACAAACAATTTATGAAATTAATTGTTAGCCTACCCTATAATAAAGTTTGCCCACAAAAACAAACGGAGAAGTATTTAATTCGGTCTGCTTTTTCGAAAACTGGGCTTTTGCCGGACGAAATTTTATGGAGGAAGAAAGAGGCTTTCAGTGATGGAGTTAGCAGTCAGAAAAAAAATTGGCTGGATAAAATTAAGAAAATGGCTAAATTGTTTGTTAGTGATGAAGATATGGAGAATGTCGGCAATGTAATAAAGTATTGTGTTCCTAGGACAAAAGAGGAGTATTTTTACAGAAAAATTTTTGATACATTCTATAAAAATCCGGAGGATTTCATCCAAGAATTTTGGATGCCAAAATGGAGTCCAGAGACGATTGATCCATCTGCGCGAACACTGACAATTTATGAAACTCCCGAAAAAGAAAATGAAAAAGAGGCTTAAAAAGAATAATATAAATTTAAATATATAAAATGGACCCTCGTAAGCAGAAGCAGATGGTTAGCCAATTATTTGATAGTACGGCAAAATCTCAGGAAGAATTGGATAAAATGACGCCTGAAGATAGAAGAGAATATTTAAGAGGGAGACTAAAACAGAGAATGTTTTTTAATGGGGTTTCACGTCAGTCTATGCAACAAAAGAAGAAAATGCAGGAGAAAATGGAAGAAGTCACAAAACAGCCAGACCAGCAGGAACAGCAGGAACAAACCACTGCAGTAACCCTAAGTAAAACTGCAGAGAAAAATAAGAAAAAGAAGGAAAGAAAAAGGGCAGCAATGGCAGCTGCAAAAGCAGCAGAACAAGAAATTGAGAATGATGACGTTGTAATTGTAAAGAGAGAGAGTGAATCAGATTACGAAAGCGATTGTGAATAATCTTACTTTTGAGCTTGTTGATCTAATCGATCTATTTTTTTCCTAAATTCAGTTACATTTCCAGCTTGCTTTGTGCTCGATTGGAAGGCATCTGGGACTTTAACTTGTTTATGATTTGTATTCATTATAATAAGTTGATTTAACAATTTTTCCATTATTTGATTGTGTGTTTCAAATAATTTACATATTTTATCAAGATTTTCACCAATACCATCTCCTTTTGTAGATTCAAATAATTTCGACAAAACTTGGTATAATTTATTCTGGGTTAAATCGAAAACATCTTGGCTTGTATCTTCTACTTGTGGCTCAGATTGTTGTTGTTGTTCTTGTTCTTGTTCTTGTTCTTTTTCTTGTTCTTCTTCTTGTTCAAGTGTATTTGCATCTTCTTCATTATCTGAAATACTATTTTGAGAATTATTAGTAGTAATTTCGAGTCTGCTTTCTTCTAATTTAGGTGAATTTATGCTTAAATAATTAAATAAATTTTTATTAATCTCTTCTTTTGGTAAGGTTTGAGCTGGATTTGAAGTAGTCATTGGTTTTGTTAGAGTAGTCTGTTGTAAATTTGGTTTTGAAGTTGAAGTTGAAGTCGGCTTTATAGAACTGCTCTGTGTTTGAACTCTTACTTGTGGTGTAGCTGCTGTAGGCAACCCTCCACTCTGCACTGAACTATCTAATTTAATTACTTTCACAGATTCAGTGTCTGAATTTACACTTGTAGAAGACTCTTGATCTGATGTGAATGTTTCTGTTGTTGTTTGGGAATGAGACTGAGCCGGAGACTGAGCTGGAGACTGAGCCTGATTTATTATTTTAAAAGTTCTTGGATCAACTCTAATTTTACTAGATGACATATTATAGTAATATTAGAATAAAAATTTCTATAAAAAAACATATTTTTAGGAAAAATAAAGTTGAATTAATTTAGATATATAAAAAATAATAATACTTAATGTAATTACAATAATTGGGAGAACATACTTTTTATCTTTATACTTCTTATTAAAAAAAATAATGTAAATTATGATAAAAATAATATAAATAAATATGGATGTTTGGACAGGTTTATTTATATCTAAAAATAAAAAACTTTTCATAATTGTTTAATTATTAGAAGAAAATATTTATATATAGTATGCATAATGTAAAATTTATGATTATCTTAATTATTTCCATTTTTTTCAGTTTTCAAGTTAGACCAGTCCAAGAAAATTTAATTACTTGGTTTTTACCATTTTATAATAAAGGCACTAAAGAGCTCACAGTTAATACACCTGAATACATTACTTCTAATTTAGTTTATAATCAATTAAAATTCGATTATATAAAGTTAGTCTATTTTTTCATATATAATAAAAATACAAATAATGAAATCAATAATTATTATAATTTTCTAATTTCGAATTTAATAAAAACAAAAACATGCAATATTGAAAAAATTATGATAAAAAATTCTAGCAAACCTGAAAAAGTTATTGAAATTATTTCAAAAGAAAAAGATTCAATTGGACTTATCAGTTCACCTTTTTTAATTAAAGCTATGCAGACAAATACATCACAAATAAAAAATATAAATTTTATTATTATTCCCAATTATAATTATATTTTCTTCATAACAAATAAAAATTTACAAATATCCTCATTGGATCAATTAAATAATAAAAAAGTAAATATTGGTCCAGTTAATTCAGATTCTAATATATTTGGGAATGATCTATTGAGAAATTTAGAAATACTTAATAATTTTAAAATAGACAGATTTTTTGATGATGATGAAGTTGCAATAGAAAAATTGCGGAATAAAGAAATTGATGGCATGGTATTTACTGATTTATACCCTAGTAATTTTTTAAATAAATTATTTGAGGAAGACTTTGATAAAACATTTTTCATATTACCACTCAAAAATATTAATCAAGAATTATTTAAAAAAATACACCCATTTCTAAAAAATGTAGCAATTGATCTGAATTCCGTATCAAAAAATTATTTGCCAATTAAAGTCAATGATCTAGAATATACTAAATTTCGTCCTGATTTGGATACATTCCAATATCCCGTTTTATTTATTTGTAATAAAGATGCTAAGCCAATCATAAGTTATGAAATTGTGAAAGGAGTTGTAAATAATCTTGATGTTTTGAATAAATCCGATATGACTCTGAAAAATCAATGGAATTATTTGGCTTTGCCCGATATTGCGAATGATAATTTCATACCGACTCATATTGGCGCTAAGAAATTTTATAATCAACTTACGGTAAACACCACAAATCCGGATGAACTTTGCAAATACTACATTGGTAAAAAGAAATGTGGTCCAGAAGATATAGAAAGTGCAAAAATCATAATGGGCGATGATTGACCAAAAAATGCTTACCATCCGCATTAAAATCAATGTATGCAGTGATATAATGTGCGACAACTTGCGTAAATATTTCCAGCAAAGTTCTGTCTGATGTGCAGCCTTGGATGCTTATATTCAGTTCTTCTCGATATACATACCCAGCGGTTTTAAATTTACCATCTCTTATTTTGAGAATGGTGTGCTTTTTGATAGACTTAGGGTCATCCAAGAAATCATAGATAAAATACAATACTTCAGAATTAGTCTTCGGTTTAAGAATTATTCCTTCAATATCAATCCAATTTATTTTGAAAAAAGATAGATTGATCTGGTCAAATTTGAATTCATGAATTTGTAAGTAGTATACATCTGGTTTTCTGGCTTTTTGGGGCTTTTCCGGTTGTCGCACTGGTTTTTCAGTTATTTGCAAAATACTGAAAAATTCACTTAATTTCATTGGTGGTCTTTGGGGATCTTAGAGTCTTTTTAATAAAAAATCATTTTTTTATTCATAAATAAATTTGTTTTATAATATTATAATGGTCAATTTCCTGAAATTGAGTTTTCTTCTGTTCACGGTTTCTCTCGTTTGTTCAGTCCCTATTCCAGAGGTTCCTAAAAATGAATCTCACCTAGCAATTTTCCAAGATAATGTAGAGCAAATTAATCATACTATTTCCGAAGACATTACACAAGATCATTTGCGTAAATTACTGGTAAAAATTAGCTCAACTAAAAAAAAATCATCTCCACCACCCCCACCACCTCCTCCTAAACCGGCACCTGCACCAAAGCCAGCACCTGCACCAAAGCCAGCACCTGCACCAAAGCCAGCACCTGCACCAAAGCCAGCACCTGCACCAAAGCCAGCACCTGCACC
>Ga0169931_10011078_pt1 | contig 12778 bp, 9 predicted proteins | sample Kivu_15m_20L_FD_129675 | JGI IMG/M metagenome (GOLD analysis project Ga0169931, IMG submission 129675) | Freshwater microbial communities from Lake Kivu, Western Province, Rwanda to study Microbial Dark Matter (Phase II) - Kivu_15m_20L... | ecosystem: Environmental > Aquatic > Freshwater > Lake ...
GGTTTTGAATGCGAAAGGCGATATAAAGGCTATTGCTTTTGGCTATGCATGTCATCCCACCGTTTTAAATGGTTATGATTGGTCGGGCGACTATCCCGGATTTACTCAAATTGAACTTGAAAAGACTTATCCTGGAGCAACAGCATTGTTTTTTCAAAGTGCCGGTGCTGATCAAAATCCGCTTCCAAGAAATACTGTTCCTTTAGCAAAGCAATATGGTATGGAACTGGCGGCAGCGGTAGTTAGGGTCCTTGAAGAAGATATGAGAAAATTGCCTTCCGGATTGCTGACTGGTTATTCTGAATTGGATCTGCCTTTATCAACTCCTCCAACTGAGGTGGAATATACCAATTTTATAAGTTCTACCACTATTCCTTACCAAAAGCGTTGGGCTGAACGTATGAGAGAAAAGATCAGAAGGGGTGAGAAATTAATATCTTCATATCCGTATCCTGTCCAAGTATGGTCTATTGGAAACCAACCTGTTGTAAGTCTGGGTGGTGAACTCCTTATTGAATATTCCATTAAAATTAAGCAAATGCTTGGTGCCGATGCTTTTGTTTTTGGGTATTCGAATGATGTTATGGCTTACGTCCCATCTTCCATGGTACTTAAAGAAGGATCTTATGAGGGTGAATCTCACACCGTTTATGGTCTACCTTCGAAATGGCAGGTAGGTATTGAAACAAGGATTTTAAATGAAGTTATTCAACTATCTGAAAAATTGGGTCTTATAAAAAACAAGTAGTATATCTCTATTGTTTAAATTTAAAGATGAAATCGCTAATTACTCTACCTAATTAAAGACGTTTTTCAATGAAAAATTTGTTGTTTCTGACCGTATTTATTTGCTTCCATTGTACTTTAAAGGCTGATCCGGGGAAGGATTGGATCAGTCTTTTTGATGGGAGAAGCCTTAGCGGATGGCACCATTTTAATGGGAGCAAAGAAATTAAGAACTGGCGCGTAGAAAATGGAGCTCTCGTTTGCTTGGGGGCAAAAGGTCCCAGTGGATCCGGTGATATTATTACCGATCGTTCCTTCCGTAATTTTGAATTGAGGTGGGACTGGAAGCTTGAAAAGGGAAGTAATAGTGGAGTATTCTATCATGTTGTGGAAGATGTAAAATATAAAAGAGCGATAGAAACCTCACCCGAATACCAGATCATGGATGAGGCTGATTTTCCAACTAAACTTGATGATACACAGCTTACCGGTGCGGATTATGCGATGTATTCTCCAAAAAATCGAAAGGCTAATAAACCTGTAGGTGAATGGAACAGCTCTGCAATAATTTTTAGGAATGGGCGGGTGGAACATTGGTTAAATGGTATCCGAATAGTTAAATTTAAGGCATGGACTAAAGCCTGGAATAAACGTAAATTGGAGGGAAAGTGGAAGGATTATCCGGATTATGGATTATCAACGGAAGGTAAGATTGGTTTACAGGATCACGGGAACAAGGCATACTTTAAAAATATTCGCGTGAGAGCATTATAAACAAAAATAAAATAAGGATTTATGAGCTTCAGAAAGGTATTAACATTTGGCAGAATAAAGTTTCTCCTGTTTGGAACAGTCATTTTACTGCATGGAGTCAGTTGCGTGAACGAACAGAAAGTTGCGCTTGTTGAGGAGGATAAAATTCGTTTAATTACGTTGGATCCTGGTCATTTTCACGCTGCATTGCTTCAAAAATCCATGTATCAGGAGATTGATTCTTTAGTTCATATTTACGCTCCTGATGGATCAGAATTAGATAATCATTTGGCATTGGTGGAAAGTTATAATACCAGAAAGATCAAACCAACCTCATGGAAACATGAAATTTATCGAGGTCCGGATTATCTTGAAAAAATGTTTAAAGAAAAGAAGGGAAATGTCCTCATCATATCCGGCAATAACAAGTTAAAGACTAATTATATCAGCCGGTCCATTGACTCGGGGATACATGTATTAGCCGACAAACCATTAGCTATTGATCAGGCTGGATTTAAATCGCTCGAAAATGCATTTGCAAGGGCGAAAGAAAAAAAGGTGGTTTTGTATGATATGATGACCGAACGTTACAATATTTACTATGTCCTGCAACGTTTGCTGAGCCAAGACAGTCTATTTTTTGGCTCCTTGGAGAGGGGAACACGTGAAAATCCGGGAGTCATTCAGGAGAGTGTTCACCATTTCTACAAAAATGTTTCGGGTAAGCCCTTAGTGAGGCCGGCTTGGTTCTTTGATGTGGAGCAAGAAGGGCGCGGACTGGTGGATATTACCACACATATGGTTGACCTTATTCAATGGGAATGTTTTCCGGATGTAGTCCTAGATTATAGTAAGGATATCACTATGCTTTCAGCAAAGGAATGGGCTACTCAGCTTAGCCTGGAGCAGTTTCAAAAATCAACAAATAAGGAACAGTACCCGGAATATCTTCACAAATACGTCAAAAATGGAATATTGAATGTAATGTCAAATGGTGAAATGAATTATACAATAAAAGGGGTTCATGCACGTGTTGGGATTAAATGGAACTTTGAAGCACCTGAGGGATCTGGAGATACACATTTTGCCAAGATGAGGGGAACTAGAGCCAATATTTTAATCAGACAGGGTAAAGAGCAAAACTATAAGCCGGTGGTTTACCTTGAACTACTTAATTCAGGGCCAAATTCTATAAAACAATTAATGGATGCAATAGGAAAGTTGCAAGCTTTATATCCTGGTCTTGATGTGAAGAAAGCCGGTAAAGAATGGGAGTTGATCATACCTGATAAGCTTAAAGTGCCTCATGAAGAACATTTTGCTGAAGTTGTAAAAAAATATCTGACTTATATAAAAGGGGCAGACCTTCCAGATTGGGAGGTTCCCAATATGCTTGCTAAGTATTACACAACTACAAAAGCAGCAGAAATGGCATCAAAAAAGTAAATTAAGTATAATGAATGGGTTTAAATGAGCTGCAGGGCGCGACTCTAATAGAATATGGTTACAAAAATAGTTTTGTATTTTTCATCATTAGCCGGAGTATAGACCTTTGTAACCTGATCGTCATCCAGTAAGATGATCGCATTATTGAATTGTTTTATAATTAAGATTAAAAATGACTGATTTAGAAGTATTAGAACAAGAATTATTAAAGCCAACAGATGCCTTAATCAATGATATTACAAAGATCGATGGGGACATAATTCTGTTGGGTGTTGGAGGGAAAATGGGGCCGAGTATGGCAAAATTGGCTCGCAGAGCCATCACTCAGGCGGGAATTAACAAAAGAGTGATTGGAATTTCCCGTTTTTCGGAAGCGGGTACTCGTGAAGAACTCGAAGCAGATGGTATTGAAACGATTGCTGCCGATCTGTTGAATGAAAAAGATCTTGCTGCTTTACCTGATGCACCAAATATAATTTATCTTGCCGGTACCAAATTCGGAACTACAGGAAAAGAACCATTTACATGGGCTATGAATTCCTATCTGCCAGGCCGTGTTGCTGAACGATATAAAAATTCTCGTATAGTGGCCTTTTCTACAGGAAATGTTTATCCCTTCACACCAATTGGCTCCGGTGGTCTTTCTGAAGAGCATGTTCCGGCACCTGTAGGTGAATATGGTCAGTCATGTTTAGGTAGAGAACGTATTTTTCAATATTTCTCTGAAAGATACCAGATTCCGACCTTGATTTACCGACTGAATTATGCTATTGATCTTCGGTATGGCGTCTTGCTAGAGATTGCAAAGTCTGTAAATGAAGGAAGAGCCATTGATCTCACAACCGGTAGTGTGAATGTGATCTGGCAGGGTGATGCAAATGAGATCGCAATTCGCTCATTGTTGCATTGCGAAGTTCCGGCTAATATTCTGAATGTAACCGGTCCGGAGACTTTATCAGTTAAATGGCTTGCAGAGCAGTTTGGACTTTTAATGAATAGGCAGCCCTTGTTTATTAATGATCCTCAGCCCAATGCATTATTGAACAATGCCTCCAAAGCACATAAGTTATTTGGCTATCCGAGAGTAACAGTCCGTGATATGATTGAAATGACTATGGCATGGATTCAGGGTGGTGGTAAAATGATTAATAAGCCAACTCATTTTCAGGAGAGAAAAGGTCAGTTTTAGCTAAATAGTGAAGAAAATTTGATTAAAAGTATGTCAACCAAAATTTTAGATCCGGCGCTTAAAAGTTTACTGCAAAGTGGAACAGTTCTACCCGCAATTCCATTGGCCCTAAACTCTTCCCGGCAGTTTGATGAAGCTCGTCAGAGAGGACTTGCAAGATATTATGTCGCTACAGGGGCCGGCGGACTCGCGGTTGCGGTTCATTCAACTCAGTTTGAGATTAGGGATCCGAAAATAAATTTATTTGAAACAGTTTTAAGAGTTGTGTCAGAGGAAATTAATCTAGCTACTCAGGGTAGGCCATTTATCAAAATTGCCGGTATTTGCGGACCCACAAGTCAGGCAGTTAAGGAGGCTGAAACAGCCTGTAAATATGGCTTTGATCTGGGACTACTGAGTATGGGTGGGCTACAACACTGGACCGAAGATGCTATTCTTCAGCGGGTACGGGATGTGGCTGCAGTTATGCCTGTTATAGGATTTTATCTTCAGCCTTCTGTTGGTGGCCGCATTTTTTCATACAATTTTTGGCAGGAATTTGCGGAGATAAAAAATATCGAGGCCATTAAAGTAGCCGCATTCAATCGCTATCAAACCCTTGATGTTGTCAGGGCAGTTTGTGCCTCTTCAAGATGCGAGGAAATTGATCTTTACACCGGCAATGATGATAATATTATACCGGATCTCCTGACCAAATATAGTTTTAATATTAACGGGAAAAAGGTAGAAAAAGAATTTGTTGGAGGTTTGCTGGGTCATTGGGCAGTATGGACGCGGGCAGCAGTAAAGTTATTGGAAGAAGTAAAATCATGTAAGGCAAATGGGGGCAAAGGTTTATCTGAATTACTGACTAAGGGTATAGAAGTGACCGATATGAACGCAGCAATTTTTGATCCAGCGAATGGATTTCATGGATGCATTCCGGGTATACATGAGGTCTTGCGAAGACAAGGTTTATTAGAAGGTCGATGGTGTTTGAATCCCCAGGAAGAACTATCAAATGGTCAATTCGAAGAAATAGACCGCGTGTGTAAGGCTTACCCACATCTTATTGATGATCAATTTGTAAAAGAGCTACTTCATTGATTTATTTCCTCCTAAAATAATATTTTAGGGAGTTTTATTTTTTATAATTACATAATGGATAGACGAAGTTTTGTTAAACATGCTGGTGCTTTTGCAGCCTTAAGTTCTGTGAAATTAGCTGATTTGAGTGCTGCCGAATCCCTTCCCCTTAAAAAGATTAACATTGTTAGTACTCAGACGAATTTTGAACGTGAAAAATTAATACGGCCTTTTGGATTTAAGGGAGGATTTTTAACTGAATTATGGCAGATTGCTTCAAGAATGCAATCAGATTCCGGTATATCAAGAATCGGACTTGCGACGCAGAGCGTGCTTTATGGGGATTCCGAATTATTCTCCAGACATTCAGAAAATGATGGGAATGGATTAATGTATGATTTGGTTAAGAAATCCTTGGCTCGTGTTGAAAAGACACCATTCAGTACTCCAATTGAACTTTTGGATACCATACTTCCGGGAGTGATTGAGGATGGAAAGCGGATTACAGGAAAAGATGATCTTAATCTTAATTTTATATATAACGCGCTGATAAGTGTAGACAACGCTGCATGGCTTACTTATGCTGCTGAAAACAAAATTAGTAGCTTCGAAGGAATGATCCCGCAGAAATATAAAAAGGCATTATCTCACAGAAATAAGAAAATCGCAATCATGTATCAAATCCCCTATGGCATGCCAATGGAAGATTTGAGAAATGCAGTAAAGCAAGGGTATTTTGTTTTTAAGATCAAAACAGGGGCACCTGGCTCACAGTCGGAGATGCTCCAAGCCGACATAGAGAGGTTAAGCCTCATTCATGAAACACTTAAAAATTATCGGACTGAACAAACTGAAAATGGGAAATTGATTTACACAATGGATGCCAATGCCCGTTATGAAAAGAAGGAAACCCTTTTGAGGTACCTCGATCATGCACGAAAGATTGGTGCTTATGACCAGATTTTGTTGATTGAAGAGCCATTAAATGAAAAAAATGAGGAAAGTGTTGCAGATATTGACCTGAGGATTGGTGCCGATGAAAGTGTACATGATGAACAATCTGCGATAAAACGCTTGGATCAAGGATATAAAGTAATGGTTTTAAAGGGAATTGCGAAAACTCTTAGCTTATCCATAAAAATTGCTAAACTAGCGGCTGATAGAAATATACCCTGTATGTGTGCTGATTTGACAGTGAATCCAATCTTAATTGATTGGAATAAAAATCTTGCTGCCCATCTTGAACCATTTCCCATGATTAACATGGGAATGATGGAAACAAATGGTGATATGAACTATATCAATTGGAAACAAATGGTGAATTATCATCCCGCGGCACATGCTTCATGGACTATCCCTAAAAATGGAGTTTTTGAACTGAACACTGAATTCTATGCACGTAGTGGTGGATTATTTGATCCATCAGATCATTATCAGTCTTTGTTTTAATTTGCAATACCTTAAAATATCGTGCCAATGAGGCCTTCTATAAAGCTGTTTTTTTTACTATCGGCCTTTTTGTCTTTTACAGTTGTCTATGCTCAGAGTACTACTGATTCAATTCGGAACATAAAAATAGATGCCTTAGTGGGATTGCAATTTGATCTGATCAGATTTGTTGTGAAACCCGGTGAAAAATTGAATCTGGTTTTTAGCAATAGTGACGACATGAGTCATAATCTACTAATCACAAAACCCGGTTCAAGACTGGAAGTGGTTAATGAAGCTCTTAAGTTAGGTGAAAGGGGGCCTCAATTGAATTATATTCCAAATTCACCCAATGTTTTATGGGCAATTCCAATAGTTAACCCCAATCAAACCAGATCATTGAGCTTCATTGCACCCAAACAAGAAGGAGTTTATCCGTATGTTTGTACCATTCCGGGACATGGTATGGTTATGTTTGGTGCCATGTATGTTAATTCGAATGGAATGTTACCGGATTTAAAGAATGATACGAATATTCCTGTCAATCGTAGAAACGATGATGCCTCAATTCTTGGAATTTCACATTCTCAACACCGAAGTGTAAAAACCAAACCATTACATCCCTATGTTCCGGTATCGCCCTATTTTTATCGTGTATTCATTGATGGTGCAAGTCCGGCGGCAATTGCGGTTAGTCTGACATCTGATTTGTCTTATTGCTGGGACGCGGGTACCTGTAAATTGCGTTTTGCCTGGACTGGAGGATTTCTTGATAATTCTGAACTCTGGAAAGGTAAAGGGGATGTATCTGCAAAAGTGGTAGGCCAAGTGTTTTTCAGGGATAAAACGCTATTCCCTTTGTCATTCAGTCCGGATAAAGCGGTATCAAAATTAGATTACAAAGGATTTAGGCTAATCAATCAATTTCCTGAATTTCATTATACAATGAACGGAATTGATGTTTTTGAACTTATTCTTCCCACGGCAGACGGAAAGGGTTTGGTCAGGATCTTTAGGATACCGGATGTTAAAAATAGAGTTTGGTTTAATACAGATTCACAGGATGGAGTTAATTATATTTCTTCTCATGGAATTTGGCAAGAGAATAGATTTAGGTTGTCGGCAAATGAAGCCAAAAAATTCAGTATTACGATGTATATGAAGGAAGGAGGTCTTCGATGAACAATAAATTCATTAAATGTTCATTGTTAATTTACGTTTTCATTGGTTCACAGCCTCTTTTTTCACAGAAAATTAATCAGTCTTATGTCGTAGAGACGATTAAAATGCCTGAAGGATTAACTGCTGAAACCGGTGCTGTTGAATTTTTTCCCGATGGTCGCCTTGTGGCCTGTTTTACCAGGGGGGAGGTCATGACCTATAATGAGCTTAGCAAAGAATGGAAATTATTTGCTTCAGGCCTACATGATCCCCTGGGAATTCTGGTAGTCAGTAACTCTGAAATATTAATCATGCAAAGGCCTGAATTGACACGAGTTAAGGATACAGATGATGATGGAATTGCTGATGTATACGAAAAGGTCACTGATGCATTCGGCCTTTCAGGAAATTACCATGAATTCAATTACGGCCCAATTATGGATAAGGATGCTAATCTATTGATAGCTCTGAATTCCTCTTCAGGAGGTGGGAGTATCAGGTCTGAGGTTCGTGGTCAAATAAACCCCCTTGGCCGTGAGGAGGGTAGTAAGGGTCAAATGTTTTCTAATTTACCCTATCGTGGATGGATGATGAAATTAACTAAAAATGGTAAACTTCAACCTTTTGCATCCGGTTTTCGTTCTCCTAATGGTATTGGATTTGATCTTGAAGGCAATTTGTTCGCCACGGATAATCAGGGTGATTGGATTGGAACCAGTCCCTTACATCATGTGAAAGAAGGTAAATTCTATGGCCACCCGGGAAGTCTGGTTTGGCAAAAAGACTGGAATAGAGGCAATCCATTCTTATTAGCCCCTGAAATTTTGGATAGTATGCGTACCAGAGCTGCCGTTTTATTTCCTCACGGTATTATTGCCAATTCACCCACTCAGCCCATTTGTGATGATACCGGTGGTAAATTCGGTCCATTTTCCGGTCAGTTAATTATAGGGGAGATGAATAAAGAACGTATTGTAAGGGTTATGCTTGAACGGATTGATGGTGAATTACAAGGTGCATGTATTCCCTTTTTAGATGGTAATGGCTTGCGTAAGGGTAATAATAGAATGGTATTTGCTCCCGATGGAAGCCTATGGATTGGCCAAAATGCTCATGGTTGGCTGGGTGATCAGGGAATACAACGAATAGTTTATACCGGGAAAAAACCGGCGGATATCTATAAGATGAACTTAACAGAAACGGGGTTTGATTTGACATTTACATCACCGCTGGAGGTATCTTCTGCCAGTAATCCTGAAAATTATCAATTCCGTCACTATTATTATAAATACCATAATAAATATGGCTCAGATCAGTATGATATTCAGAATGTTCCCATAACCGATATCAAAATTTCAAATGATCTTAAAACCATATCCCTAAAACTAGCGTTCTTAAAACCAGGCTATGTTTATGAGTTGAATTTAGGAGATATTAAAACGTCATCAGGTGAGCCTTTGAACAATAAACTGATATGTTATACCCTGAATAAATTAAAACCCTCAATTCCTTAGGTTATTGACTTTATATATATCTGTTTAATATATTGAATTACAGATAATTATATATATAGTTATATTCAAAAATATGAATTTGGCTGATCAATTTTCAGATTTTTCCTAGGGTAGAATTGGCTTAGATTTTTTACTGACAGCTGCCGATTGTTTCTGAATATCCTTCATTTTTTCTGCTAAACGAAATCCTAGAGTACGGGCAGATTGGGAGTCAAAATGCGTGCCATCCCCGTTGTGATTTAATCCCTCTGAACTGGCTATGGCGGTGTAAGGAATTAAAGAAGGAACCTTCTTTAGTTCTGTATTAATGTTGTTGTAAATTTCTTTGTAGTATCCAAGTTCACCAATGACAAAGGGAAGCGACTGATTACCAATATTTTCTCGTACCCTAAGGATCAGGGAATTTAGCTGAGAAATGTAAATTAATGATTTCTCCGGACTGCTGTTCCCTTCACCCTGATGCCAAATAATTCCTTTAATAATTCCTGATTTTTTTGCTTCTTTAATTCGGATAAGCGCCTCATCATATGGATATGTATTGGTTGCCTTGTTGTAGGCCTTTGGCTCCCAATCTTCTATCGGTGTACCTCCAACGGCGCAGGGTACAAGTCCGATTTTTATTTTTTTATTATTATCCTCGAGCATGCTGAGTCCGAAGGCCATTCCTGGTCCAACTCCAACAATATTAGGTTTGTCGAAATGCAAGGGATGCTCAGCCATGACCCAAACATTGCTTTTATTCAGCATCAGCAGTCGGGTGTTGCGTTCATTTTTAAATTCCTCGGTAATCCTACCTCGGCCGGCCATGTTAGACTGCCCCATTAAAATGTAAATATGGAAATTGGGATCAGGCTTGTTTTGATGGCAGTCAAACACCATTGAAGCGATAAAAAAAATAATAATTGAATAAATTTGATACATGTTTTTTATGTCTGAGGATCAATAATATTTTAATAATTTGAATGGAGCTTATTTTATCATATGATCAATCGGCTGAACAAAATCTATTCGCCTTGAAGATTTAGTCAATTTATTAAGGATTTTCAGCTTGATATTTGTTCAAAGCATTTTGAACACTCCCATGTTTTAATAAATGTTTTTTGGCTTCAGCATAATCTATGATACCAGTTTTGCTCATTAGCATTTTAACTGCACGATCGGTAATTTTGTTATTAATCAACTTAACATGAACCATTTGATTATCTAAGACGCGACCAAGCTTAATCATCGTTGCTGTACTGATCATATCAAAAATCATTTTCTGTGCGGTACCACATTTCATTCGGGTACTTCCGCTAACAAATTCGGGTCCTGTGATCACTTCAACCGGAATATCAGCTTGTTGAGCAATTGGAGATCCTGGATTACTTACAATGCAGGCAGTGGTGATTCCCTGATTTTTGCATTTCTTTAATCCCGACAACACGAATGGGGTAGTACCACTAGCCGAAACACCAATAACAATATCTTTTGCTGATACTTCTTTTTCCTTAAGCATTAACCAGGCAGCGTTTACGTCATCTTCTTTTTCTTCCAGTGCTTCTATCAAATGCTCTTTACCTCCTGCCAGAATTACATTAAAAAGATCCGGAGAAACTCCATAGGTTGTTGGCAGTTCAATAACGTCGAGAACGGATAGGCGTCCACCACTTCCTGCGCCAACATAAAACAATCTTCCACCTTGTTCAATCTTAGACACAATGGTTTTAATCAGTATATTAAGTTTCGGTAACGCCTTTTCAATGGCCAGGGCGACCGTTTTATCCTCTTTATTCAGGTTTGATGTTAGTTCTTCAACTGACATCTTCTCCAAATGCCTGTAATTTGATAGTTCCTCAGTAATTTTAGTCATGTGGATTGCTTATAACTCATTTTTTTTAATTCAATATTACGCAAAATTGACGCAAATTAATTTCCCTAATTAAAATATAAATGGGACTCCTTTCTGTTGCCATGAATAGGAGTGAGCGATAACTCTTTTTTATTCATTGAATTTAATTAGTAGGTATAAAACTTCAGGGATTAAGATATTATATTCATTTTATAAAATTACCCTAAGGATCAATTAGTGTTTTTTGCTTTTACCTATGATTTAATTCCGGCTTATTTATTCCTGAAATTTAAGAGCTCCGTCAGCTTAAATTTTAAAAATTATCAGTTAATCTGGGTTCGGGACAAGGAAGATTTAAAAATATGCTTTTAATGAATTTCATCCCAATCCGGATGCGTATGATTTGATTTTGGAAAGCAATACCCGTGTGTTATCGCTTGGTTCAGTCCTTTCCGCCGGAGTATTTCCGGCAAGAAATGCTACCTGATTGCAGATGATTTGTAGCCGGAAGATACCTCCTTCGGCAAGGTTTAGTTTACCCGCTGCTGTTTTTCATCGCGACGGGCAGTTCAGAAATAGAAGCACAGGCCCGGGTGGTAGACCTATCATTTTTGCCTTACTGAATTTTGGGATACCAATTCCATTTCCCGCAAAAAAATGGGGCAGAAAACGGGACCGGGAGCAACAGCCTGAGAAAAATAATCATGCAAAACTTAGTCCGGCAAAATCTTATTTCAAACTCAAGTTAATTAGGTATTTTAGGGCTTACATCGATAAATCAGTGCCGTATTCGAATCAACCACGGCCTAAACCCTTGGCCAGCTCATTCTCTTTTGTTCGTATAGAATCTAATTCCTGAAAAACTGTTTCATTCATCTTTTCCCAAATCTTTTCCTTAATTCAAAATAGATTATCTTCATTTAGGTTATATTTTTCATGAATTCTAAATAATAATTAGAATGTATCTTTGCGCATAGTTTACAGGGACTAGAGACAAATAATGTTTACAATAATTTGATATAAAAAACCGGCAATAACAGTTATCATTGCATGACAGATACACTTTTTATTACCCTTTTCTATGAAGAAGCGAGTTAACGAACTTACCGGAGTTAAAGAAATTGCAAGAAGAGCGAATGTCTCGATTGCCACTGTCGACAGGGTGCTTCATAACAGAAAGGGAGTTTCTAAACAAACCAAAGAAAACATTCTTAAAATTATTGAAGAACTCAATTATGAGCCTAATCTGCTCGCTCAAAGGCTTGCATCTCGAAAAATTCTTCGTTTAGCAACCTTAATACCTCAAACTTCCAAAGAGACTAGTTTTTGGGATGCCCCATTGGATGGGATTGAGCAGGCGGAAAAAGAAATTAAACAATTTGGAATTATCATTGATAAGTATTTTTATGATCAGAATAAAATTGAATCGTTCGTTGATCAAACACAGATAATTCTTGAAAGTAAACCGGATGGTATTTTGTTAGCCCCCTCGTTTATTGAGGAGTCTGTCAGGTTTACAGATAAATGTAGAGCCTTGAATATTCCCTATGTTCTGATTGATTCAGATCTACCCAATGGCGACAGCCTGAGTTATATCGGTCCAAATCTGTATCACAGCGGCTATCTTGCTGCCCATCTGGTTAGTTATTTGGTAAATAATGGCGA
>Ga0169931_10011080_pt1 | contig 12777 bp, 15 predicted proteins | sample Kivu_15m_20L_FD_129675 | JGI IMG/M metagenome (GOLD analysis project Ga0169931, IMG submission 129675) | Freshwater microbial communities from Lake Kivu, Western Province, Rwanda to study Microbial Dark Matter (Phase II) - Kivu_15m_20L... | ecosystem: Environmental > Aquatic > Freshwater > Lake...
AATAAGAAATGAATTATTAAAAACAGGATATGAATGTCATGGTAATGAATTATTATATAATGGAATGAATGGAGAGCAGATTGAAACAAGTATATTTATTGGTCCCGCATTTTATCAGCGTCTTAAACATATGGTGAATGACAAACAACATAGTCGTTCAATAGGGCCGATGGTAAATTTAACACGACAACCAGCGGAAGGCCGTTCGCGAGATGGAGGGTTACGGTTTGGCGAAATGGAGCGTGATTGCCATAACGAAAACACACCAATTACGCTCTCAAATGGATTAAGTGTAAAAATAAAATCACTCGGTGAAAATAATGGATGTATAAATATTATGGGCTGGAGTGAAGAAAAAAATGGAATGGTTCCCTCTAGACAAGTAGCATTTATGGACAAAGGAACTCGTGACTGTGTGGAACTGACATTCCAGGATGGTCGAAAACTTACATGCACAGAAGATCACCCCATTTTGACATCAAACAATACATGGGTTAAGGTAAAAGATGTTGAATTGAATGCTACTAAGATTAAGTCGAGTATAACCTGCCCTCTAATTGATATTAATGAAGAAATAAAAGAATGTGCTGGATGGTATTTTAATTGTGGAACAAGAACATTTGAAACAAATACTCGCGAAGAATTTTTGAAAACACTCGCATTTGCTCGTATTATTGGATACTTAATTACAGATGGACATATGAATTTAAAAAAAAAGGAAGCAAGATTATTTCTAGGACACATGCTAGATGTTGAATCTTTAATGAAAGATATTGAACTATTTTGTGAAAGCAAACAAACAAACTTTCACTCTAAAAATTTATATATAGTTAGAATTCCTGCAGAATTAAGAAATGATATTATTCAACTTCCAGGATTAATAAGCGGCAAAAAAGTAAATCAACCTGGAACTCTACCTGACTTCATATTGGATGAAAATTGCCCTCGCCCTATTGTTCGTGAATTTCTTGCCGGAATGTTTGGCGGTGATGGACACACTTGTGTTCTTGGAATGCACAGAGGAAAACGCGACATTCTTTCATCAGTCTCATTTTCACAAACTAAAACATATGAACATCGCGAGTCATTACAAAAAATGTTTGAAGATATTCAGAAACTACTTGCTACATGTGGAATTCATAACACTACGATTCAAAAACCTAAGGAGACATCTTGTTCTAAGAAAAAATTTGAAGGAAAAGATAAAGCAGACAACTCAGAACGCAGTTTTCAGTTGACTCTCCATCTACCGATTGAACAACTTATCCCATTCTCTGAAAAAATTGGATTTCGTTATTGCTGCCATAAATCACAACGCTTAGAAGCAGGTGTATCATATCGCCGTCTTCGTGAAGAAGTCACGCGTCAACACAACTGGTTAGTGAATCGTGTCAATGAAATTACAAAATTTAAAGAAATTAAGGAAAAAACTCCTGAAAAAATTGTTCCAACCAAGAAAGCAATTGCTCAAGCCGTCGAAGAGTTGAAGAAATCTGAAGGACTTCTACATGAATACGCAATCCCTAGTACACATGATATTACCGATCACTTGATTAAAGGAACACAATTCGGAAAATTTACTGCAAAAGGATTCCCCACTGCTGAAGAATTCCTTCATGATATTGGTGCACTTGAATGGTTCCTGAATAATGATTTCATTCCTACATGTCACCCTGAATTAGATAATACATATACAGAAGAAAATGAAGATTCGGTGAACGAAGATGACTCTAGATATGGCGTATCCCGTAGTTGCGATTCTATTCCCACAATGAATCTTACAATCGTATCGAGAATACCTGTCGGTCCAAAACCCGTTTATGATATTAGTGTTGAAAATACACACTCATTCCTTGCAAATGGTGTTGTAGCACATAATTGTATGGTTTCACATGGTGCTTCACGATTTACAAGAGGAAGACTATATGATGCTTCTGATAAATATCAAGTTTATGTTTGTAAATGTTGTGGTATGATTGCAGCATTTAATGATAAGATGGGAATTCATCATTGTCGTACATGTGATAATCGAACTGACTTTTCCTATGTTGAAATACCTTATAGTTGTAAATTATTATTTCAAGAATTAATGACAATGAATATTGCTCCTCGAATTATGACTTAATTTATAAAATAGTTGTTTAGCAATTAATTTTAATAAAATAACTTTTTTTTGTTGTTATGAAAATAAAATATATTTTATATATTAATATATATAAAATGACATCATTAGGAGGCGGTATTCAAGGAATTGCACCAAAATTAATTGGAGGTGGAGCAGGTGTAAATGGAGGTTCCGGAATGGTTGGAAGTAATGAAAGAGCAATGGACCGTTTTAGTCTTGTTCAAGCATGGAACGGTCTCGCTGCTACTGGCACTATTAATGGTTATAACCGTAGAATCGGCTCATTTAGAGTTGTTAACAATGCTGGAGATTTCTTATCTAGACAGAATTATGTTTCTGGAGGTTCAAACCAAGTTAATAATATACGCAGAGAATCTAATAAAGGTATTTACAATTTAGCAGGAGGTATCTTTGCTCAAAAAGATGGCACTGGTATCCCTTCTGCTACTTGCAATCCCAAATATGTTTATGATGGTTCTGACTTTATAAGGTTTAAAAAATTACAAGCTATTAATAGAAACTTTAATGATTATTCTTTTGGTGGTGACCAAAATAGTGCATCTCAATCTGCATGGCGTGCTGTTCGTCGTGGCTTTTAAATTAAGGAATTTATATATAATATATTATAAATATTATATATACAATGGTTTTAGTTTTAAAATATTTATTTAATGGTCCTCCTTCTCAAACCATACTTATTAAACAACGAGGTAATAATGGTCTTTTAACTTCTCAAATGCCTGCTCCTAATCAACAATATCCTACTGACCAAACCGGTAATGTTGCAAATGCCCGTGCTAGTTTTATTAATGCTCAAAGAACCACTGTTCCTACTCAAAAAATTGCTTCTAATAAAAATTTTACTACTAGCATGTTTCATAGTCATTATCAAACCTCTGGTTTAGCTGGAAAACCTATCCCTTGGCCTTTATCCGGTGGTGAAAGAGTTAATATTCTTAAATATGATGCTATCGGTAAATCCGGCATGAAAGTTGGTTTGGCTTCCAATGCTCCTTATCAAACTAAAGATAATGACAATACTATTCGTAATATTCGAAGACAACGCTGCAGAAATGGTGGCTGTACCGCTCCTAAAAAAAAAGGTGCGATTGAAAATCCTTATCAAAGTGGAGGTGGCTCTATTTATACTTCTATCGGAAATCGCCAAATTTATGCTCCCTAATTTTTTAAATACTTATTATATATATGATTAATAAATATTTAGTTGAATTTTTGGGTACTCTTTTTTTTCTTTATGTTATTATTGCTACAAATAATGCCATTGCAATTGGCGCTGCTTTAGCATTAGTTATTTATTTAGGTGGCAAAATTTCTGGCGGTAATTATAATCCTGCTGTTTCTGTTATGATGGTTTTAGCTGGCAAATTACCTAAAGAACAATTAGTCGGATATATATTAGCTCAACTTGCCGGTGGTATTGCTGCTCTTGAACTTTACAAAAAATTTCCTCTTTAATTTTTCATTTTATAAATTTATTTCTTATTTATTTATATAATGACTGAACCAAACTCTCCTGAAAAAAATACTGTTTTAGCTAATGTAGGCAATACATTAGGTAATTTGTTTACAAAAGCAAAAGATACTACTGTTAATGCTGCTAACAAAGTAGGAAGTGTTTTTTCTAAAGATAAAGATCCCCAAAATGAATCTTCCCAAACTGGAGGTAGAAAAAAATCTCGTCGTTCTCGTAGAAAATCTCGTCTTTCTAGAAGAAGAAAAGGTGGTGATATGACTGAAGACCCTTCCATTGAAGACCCTTCCACCTTACCTGCTATACCACCTCCTCAAAGTTCGCCTCAAATTCCAGAAGATGAAGAAATGGATCCCCAAGTTGGAACAAAAAGATCACTTAATGATGTTGAGAATGAGGATAAGGGACCTACTCCTCCTCCTGAACAAATCGGAGGAAGAAAAAGAAAACATCGCAAAACACATAAAAAATCAAATAAAAGAATCTCAAGAAAAAGACATTCTAAAAAAAGACACTCTAAAAGAAGACATTAAAAATAATAATAATTATTATTTAATATTATTTTTAATTATCAATTTTCATCATTTTTCTACCATTTTTTCGTAATAAAGAAATAAATATATAAAGTCCTAGTACTCCTAATGAATAAATAAATAAACGCAATATATTATCATTAGGCATTTTTATTCTATTATATTTCATATCAAATGATTCTTTACAAGGTAGATTTGTTATCGGATTCACTCCTGTATTTACAAAATCACATGGACTTATTTTTTCTAAATCTTTTGTTGCTACATATTGCGTATCAGAACCAACTCTATTATATATATCTACTGTTTTTAATGTAACTTGTTGACAATCTAATTTATCTGGAGCTGAAAAAGCAGTAAATATTTGAGTCGGGTCTATTTTACTTAATTGAGATATAATACCAGGAAGTAATCCTTTAAAATCTGGTAAATTCACTGCCATTCCTGCTGGAACAAATGGTAATGAACCATCCGGAATATTGTCTATATATAAATATCTTGAAGTTAATTCTCCATTTGGTCCTGTACACTGTTGACTTGTACTTAAAAAAAATTTATTTCCTAAAGGACTTCCTGTTTTAGACGCCGGTGTATTTCCTGATATCATTAATTGAACATATGCTACAATAGCTTCTATATCTTTTCCTATTGCATCAAATGTACCATCTGTAGTTACACCAATATCTTCTGGAGCGTTTATATTTGCTATATAATTATAATCAGGTGCGACTTGCATACTTATTATTTATTAATATTTTAATTTAATTTAATTTATAGCATCAAAGGGGGGAGTTTTTGATTGAGGATTTCCTACTTTTTTAGCATTTTCATTTGCTTTTGTTTGACCATCATTTGCTTTTTGTTTCCCTTGGGCTGCATATGAATTTTTTATATCTTTAATATCTGAAGAATTTATATTTGATTGATTTTGTAAATAATCTAGATTATTATTCAAATTATTTATTTTTATTGTTAAAGTATCCATCGATTTTTTATTATTTTGCATTTGTATATCACTATTATCCATTCCTTCTTTATTTCCTATTCTTATTTTATTCAATATCAATATACTAAAAAATATTATAAATAAATATATAATCATTTTATTACTATATATTTATTTAAATTTTTTATTTTTAGTAATTATTTAATCTTCAGTTATTTAAACTAGATCTATTTTTTAAATTTTTTATTTCATCTGTATTATTTTTTACATTTGGAATTAAATCATTTACTGTATTTTGCATATTATTTACCTTATTTGTTAAATCTTGAATTGTTTGCGTATTTTGAGCTGCATCACAACTATTTTGGTCTGATGTTAATCCTTCTAAAATTTTACTTGGATTAAGTAATGATGGAATGGTTGCTGGACTAAATGTTATTAACTTTTGCACTAGATTTAATAATTTATCAATTGATTTTGTTACTTTATCTTTTGGTGGAACATTTGGATCATCTTCCTCATCTACTCCTTCTATTATTTTTTTTTTCATCAATAATCCCTTTAAATAATAAAAAATTAAAATGCTAAAAAATACTATAAAAATATATACTAACATTATTATTATAATATTAGTTTTTATTTTTCTGTTAATATTATATATTATTAATATAAAATGGTTAATTATTGTGGATTAAAAATAAATTTACCTCTTAATTTTAGGACATCTAATTCATTAATTACCACAAAAACTGTGCATTGTGGTACAAAAGGTGGTTCCAATGTTAGTATTGTTCCAGGTCTTAATCGTCCATTAGGAAATGGTGTCAATGCAAATATTGATACAAATGATTTTAATGGTCCTAATTTTAAAGCTCGTCCTATTAAACATTGGAGAAGACAACTTCGCCCTTCTACATATGCTAGTACTACTGCCTCCGGTAGAAGAAATGCTTTTCTTTCTATGGTTGATGCTCCAGGTGGTACTGTTTATCATAATACTAGTAATTGTGAATGTGATGGTTCAGGAAATTCATATATGATTTCTGAAAAATTTAATTCTCAACCTACCGGCGCTTCTAATGGTACCATTGTTGAAAATCAAGGTTATGTACAAGTTGGTAATGCTAATTCTACTGATACTGACAATAATTATCAAATTTTAACTGGCATTTATCAAACTAAATGTATTACTTGCGGTCCTGAAACTAAAGTAATTCGTCGTGCTAATTCCAATCTTTCTCGTGCTTATTATACTACTCATGAAGCTTATTTACGCTCCAGAACCAATACTTATAAACAAAAATTACTTACTGTTCCTGCTCCAAATGTTACTTATAAAGATGCAAATGGAAATATGTTGTGGCCTTCTAATGCTTTGAATGGACCTCAAGTTTATAATACTGTTGATGAATATCAACCTAATTCTACTAGAACTTGTAATGGTCAAAAATGTGGTTATACTATTTTTAAACCTAATAATCGTGAATATAAAGTTCAAGGTGCTGTTGAATCAAGTACACGAATTGATACTTTGAAACAAAAAACAATTAATAAAAATGCTGAATCTCTCCGAGCAAGTTTCGGTCCCGAAGCTGTTAGTGCTACTGCATTTAAAGGAATTTCTGATACACCCTACTTCCTTAAAAATAAATATCAACCTCCTATTTGTAGTGAAACTAATTTAGGAGCTATTTATAGACAAGACCATACTATATGTTTTCATACAAATAGTTCAGATATTCAAAAGCGTTTTAATAATGTTGGTTTTCGATTATAATTTAATATATAAATTAAATACTTTTTATATATTATAATATGAATACTCCAAATGAGATTAGTTATTTTATATCTAATTTTGAAATAGAAAAATATTTCCCAAAAGAAAATAATTTTTTAATTGAAAATAATTTACATTTATTATACGAAAAAACTGTTTTTAAAAAATATAATAATACTTTTCAAATTAAAAGAGAAATTCAAATACTTAATGTTACGAATAAAAAGGTGGGAGAATTTGCGTTATCAGGTGATTCAATTGTGAATGGAAATGAATTTTTTGATTCCGGTAATCCTATTTCTATGACTATTTATATTGATAATAATTATAGAGGAAATAATTTGGCTAGATTAATGGTGGGTGAATTATTATTACAATGTATAAAAGAATTTCCAGTAAGAGTTGACCAACTTTTATTAATAGATGCAGATGGTAGTGCTGGATTTTGGGATAGTATTGGAATGATACAAGGTCGTTATAGTTGGAATGGTCCTAATTTGAGAGAACCATCAATTTCAAGAGAAGCAGCTGGGTATGAAAAAGAAATAACATTTTCAGATTTAGCTTCATGGGCATTAGGATTTCCTTTAGGACAGGGAATACCATTTAAAACAAGAGGTGGGAGAAAATACAAAAATACAAAAAAATATAAATATTTTAAAAATAAGAAAAATAAAAAAAGTAATAAAAATAACAAAACAAAAAGAAAAATAATTAAATAAAAATAGAATAAAAATATAAATGGTACAACCAATTATAAATCAACCACCACAAAATTTTAGAGTATCTAATTCATTAATTACGACAAGAAAAGCTCATTATCCTACAAAAACACCTGCTGGGTTATATATTATTCCCGGTCTTACTAGACCTAATATGAATGGTATAAATCCCAATATTTTAAGTAGTGATTTTAATGGACCTGATTTTAAAGCAAGACCATTAAAACATTGGAGAAGACAATTGAGAGTTTATAATTATAATGGAGGTCAAAATAACTATAGGTCTGCCACAATACATATTATGAATCAACCTTCTAATTTTATTTTTCGTAATAGTACGGATTGTAGATGTGATGCATCTGGTGGAAATTCTTATATTATTCAAAGTAATAAATTTGCTCCGTTTTATCGTGTAAATCAAGGTTTAGTTATTAATAATAATGCCTTCTTGCGTATTCCTTATGATGCTACAGATGCACAATTAGCTGACCCTAGTAGCAATGTTTATGAACAATATACTGGTTTATATACATCTAAATGTATTGCATGTAATTATCAAAATAATACAATTAAAAGTTCTGTTTTAAATAGTCAAGCTGTATATACAAGATACCAGACTTATTTACAAGGAAGACAATATTTATATGCTCAAAATATTTCTACTGATAAAATACCTGGAAATACTTATTTTGATGCGCAAGGACAGCCATTATATCCAAATAATAGTCCGACAGGACCACAATATTTTGAACCAATTTCTTATACTCCTCCTGTATATAAACCAAATGTTACAAATTGTAAACCTACTATTACTTATAAACCTACAAATGTTCCATTTGCTAGAGATGGTGCTGTTCCTGCATCATTGTTAGTGAATGCACGCACTATTAATTCAGTTACTGCGAATGGTACTTCATATAGAAGTGCAACTGGTGCATATTGGGCGAATAATGGTCTTTATCATGGAACAAATTTTTCTCAAAATTATGCTTTAAAAATATTTCCTACTGAATTTAATTGTAATAAAAAATGTCCTTGTGCTGTTACTTTAACTTATTCCGATGCTAGTTATACTACTGTGCAAGTTTATTGGACAAATCCAGTTTGTATTGGTGCATGTCCTGTTGTTGGATATCGTTATTTTTATAAAGCAAATGGAATTATTGATGGTTTTGGAGAATTAAATGTTCCAGAAGGTGTTTTTACAACTACGATTACAAATCTTCCTTATAATTCAAATATTGTTTTATATATTATTCCTTATAATGTTGTTTGTGCTGGACCTAAAAGTAATTCTATCACTTTTACTACTTTAACACCTTCTGCACCTGGTTCTGTTAATCCAATTTCACTCACTCAAGTTCCAGCTACTACAAATGTTACTTTAACATGGACTACACCAACAAGTGTAGGAACTCCTTTAACTTCATTTGTAATTAATATTTATGATGGTTTAGGTGTATTAATTAATACAATAAATGTGACAAATACATCATTAACTAGTGATACATCAAGTGGATATGTATCAGGACAAAACTATACATTTCAGATATATGCGGTAAATTCATTTGCGGTGGGTCCAACTTCAACAGCAAATATATTAATAAGTTAACAAATGAAATAAAAATATATTATAATAAATAAAAATGGATAAAAAAGAAAAAAAGAGGGGAACATCATTTATAGAAAAACCGAGAGAAATAAGAGTAGCAGAAGTAAAGCCTATTTTTGAAAAATTAACAGAAATGAAATTAAATATGACACATGAGCCGGTAAAAAAATTATATAAACAGGTAAATGAATTTTTAAATACTGGAGTTACACAACAAATAAATATACCATTTCCAGAGATAAATAGAAAAATTAAAGGAATATTATCAGGAAATGCGAAAGAGCAATCATGGGTAAAACTCGAAGTAATTGAATAAAATATTAATAAAATATATAAATGAAATATACAAAAAAGAATGCAAAAAAGAGATTATTGCATAAAAGAAAAACTTTAGTTAAAAAAAGTCATTTTAGTAGGAAGATTAAAATGCCAAAGAGGAATAGAAAAACAATAAAAAAAAGAGGAGGAGCTATGACATATGAAGAACAAAGATTGCAATCATTAAAAGATGCGATTATTGCGAGATTTAATAAAATGTTAATGCTTCCTGATGAAGCACTTATAAAAATAAATATAGAACCCTTATATAATTCATTACAAACTTATGATGGGAAGGGAGTAATATATAAGAAGCCTACTAGTAAAACAGATAGATATTTTGTAGCTCCATTAGATGAGCAAATATCATTTATTATGAGAAATAAAGGTAAGAAAGATATTTATTCAAGTAGTAGTAAAAGTTTAATAGGTAAAATACCTTATGTAATGATGATGAGAGAGGAAGTAGTGATGGATGATGAAGGTAAACCTGAGTATATTGTGGATACAGAGTTACATAGAGAATCTTTGCAAAAATTATTGCAAGATATAAGTAAAGAGCATTTGGAACATGTGTATAGAACATTTGTTGATAGACAGCCAATTGAGGGTACTAACTAAAAGATAGGATATTGTTTTTAAATAGTTTTTTTATATAATATTATTTCCACATAATAATATATAAATGTCACAAGAATCTAGTTATTTTTTGGATTCTTTAGCTTTTGTTATTATTGACATGCATAGCTCTGTTCATGTTAATAAATTAAAAAATGAATTTTTTACTATCGATAATTTTGTTATTCCCTCTCAAATGAAAATTTTTAAAATTAATGCCTCTCCTCTCGGCGTTTGTAATTTTATTTCTGAAACTACTAACGAATATACTATTAAAGAATTAAATAAATATTTTCAACTATTACTTCAAACTCCTAATCTTGATTCATCTCATTTTTCTACTATCGCCTCTATTATTCAATCCGCTTTAAAAACACAAAGAAAAATCACGAAACATGATTTAAAACAATATTCTAAAGACCCAACTATTAAAATGGAAAAAGAATTTAAACCTTCTTATTATACTGAACCTCTTAAATTTGAAATGTCTTATTATGATGGCTCTAATCCCAATTCTAATTATTTATATAATAAAAATTATACTCTTCTACCTTCTGATAAACAAACTGACTTCTTTAATAATATTCGTATTATTACTAAAAATTTTGATGATGTTCTTGTTCTTGATGAATATTCCTTCTCTCTTTCTCAATTAATTGATGAACTTCATGAAAGAGGCTACTATCATGTCATTATTATTGATGAATCTTGTTCCGAACTTATCCCTTATGACCGTTCCTTCCCTATCTCTAATAGAGATGTTAGAGCTATTCGAAGACAATATCGTTCTACTCGTAAATTAGAAACTGACCCTGGCGCTCCTAGTATCGGTATCGGTGGTAAAAGAAAATATAAAAAAAGAAAATCTCATAAAAAAAGAAAAACAATTAAAAAAACTAAATAATAAATTAATATTTTATTAAAATATTTTTTTATTTAAATTAAAGATTCTATTAAATCCTCCGCTCCAGATTCAGCAAGATGCTCACCTACATCTTCTAACACTTGTCCAGCACCTTCTGCTAAATTATGCAAAAAGCTGTGTTGAGGATGTTCCCATTTCCAAACCTGTTGACAGGCATAAATATCAAAAGCAGTCAAAGTCATTTTATATATTAATTAATTATTATTTTTTAAATTGAAATAAAAATAAAACTATTAATTATATAATTAAATGACTTTCTATGCAGTTGCAAGAGGAAGAAAAACTGGGATATTTAATAACTGGTCTGACTGCAATTCTAGCATTTATCTATATAAAAACCCTATCTATAGAAAGTTCTCCAGCCAATTGGAAGCAGAAGAATATTTACAAAAAGCATCTTCATGCACAGAGCCAAGTTTGGACCATATTTTTGATTACTATGTCTATACCGATGGCGCTTGTATTCATAATGGAAAACCTAATGCAAATGCATCTATTGGTATATATTTCGCCGAAGGAGATGTACGAAATGTGTCTGAAAAAGTTATGGGAAAACAATCTAATAATGTTGCCGAGTTAACTGCTATAATTAAAGCGTATTCAATTATTGAAAATGATATAAAGGAAGGGAAAAATATATGTATTGTTACAGATTCGGAATATGCATTAAAATGTATAAATAATTATGGTAAAAAAATGGCAAATAAAAATTGGTCGGAGGATATTCCTAATAAAGAATTAGTAAAACAAATATATGAATGTTTTTTTGATAAAAAAAATGTACAATTTATGCATATAAATTCTCATACGAATAATACTGATATTCATTCTATCGGCAATTCTTGGGCTGATAAACTCGCCAATCAAGCATTGTCTTTAAGTCCTTTTCATAAAATCTCTAATGAAAAAGCAATAAAGATATATTTATGTGTCCCATATGAATCAAAAGATGAAGCAAAATCATTAGGTTGCATGTGGGATTTTAAAAAGAAATTATGGTATTTATTTGATAATAATCCAAATAAAGATAAATTATTTAAATTATTTGATAAATTTTAATCCATATTTTTATTTATTAATATTTCTTTTGTTATATTTCTTATAAATTTTTTGCCTTGTTCTTCTTTTTTATTAATTGGGTCTAATACTTTTACATTTGTTAAATGAAATATATCATTTAATGGATGCATTACATCTTGTGTATCAGGGTTTGCATCACTCCATTCCCATATAAATTCTCTTTGTTTTTCGGCTATATCAGTAAAAGCATCCATGATTTTCTCATGATTTTCATCTTTTTCCCATTTCTCTTGTTCCTTGATATACAATGTTTCGCGTTTTGCATCTGTACAATGCAATGGTCTTTTGGTTACATCTAATTGTTGTAATCCTTTAATCATGACATTACTGAGAGTAGAAACACCGCCATGAATGCGGGAGTTTTCTAAATCGGATTCAGTAAATTTGATAGTTTTAATAAAATCGGATAAATTAATTGCATCTTTACATTTTTCATTTAAAAATACATTTAAATTAAAAGTATTATTAGTATTATTACAATTATTATTATTAATTGTATTATTATTATTTCCTAATTTTGGTGTCATTTCTTTGATAGTTTGAACTAATTCGCTATTTTGTTGTAATAAATCTTTAACAATTTCGGATAATTTATTAATTTGATTATCTCTTAAAACAATTTCAGTAGA
>Ga0169931_10011081_pt1 | contig 12776 bp, 6 predicted proteins | sample Kivu_15m_20L_FD_129675 | JGI IMG/M metagenome (GOLD analysis project Ga0169931, IMG submission 129675) | Freshwater microbial communities from Lake Kivu, Western Province, Rwanda to study Microbial Dark Matter (Phase II) - Kivu_15m_20L... | ecosystem: Environmental > Aquatic > Freshwater > Lake ...
ATTTTTTTCATTGAAGATGTAATATAAAAAGAAATGGGGATTGGGGATTGGGGATTGGGGATTGGCCCAATCCCCAATCCCCAATCCCCAATCCCCATAATTTATTATCTTTTCTAATTAATAAATGTTTATATTAATCTAACTCATCTATATATTTTCTGTTTATTATCTAATCATTAAAAAACGATAATTATTGCTTATTTTTAAAATTTATCATAATGTTTATTATTTTCTCTACTATTCATTTAACTAGCTCTAGTCATCAAAATACAAGGTCGGTCCTATGGTGTAACGGTCAGCACAGTAGACTCTGAATCTGTTGATCCGAGTTCGAATCTCGGTAGGACCTCATTTTATGGCGATATTGTGACTAAAGAGTTAAAATAATTTCAAAATGGAATATTTTCGATATTATTATGAGAAATAGCACTTGATTTAAATAGACTATGGTATTCAGACCCTTTTAAAAATAACAGTTATTTCTAATATTATTATTTTAAATTATCATGTTCGTAATGATGATAATATAAATTAATATTATAGATTATCGTCTGCATAAAATAATTTTTATTTCACAAATACATACAAAATTTATCTTTCGTATTTCTTTATATCCAAATAATCAAACCATATTAAATATAAAATCAATAATAATGTATTTTAATTTTATTTAGATAAAAATTACACCACCTACAGTAAAAATATCACATCACTGATTATTTCATCACAAACATAAAAGCTTTGAATACTTAATACTAAAATGACAGGAGATTCAGGTTATAGTTCATTTTATATTTGTTTTCTTTATTTTTATTTAGTTCGTTAACTTCTTCAATGTCAGAAGATTTCTTTTGTTTTTTTCTAAAAAGCACTGATGTAGTTTTCAATCTATTTTCGTTATCAACTTCGCTTCCAACGTTTTTAAACCAAATCAATTTATTCAATTTCGAGGTTGAATTTCTAAAACTCCCAGAAAAAGTTTTTTGCATTCTTTGTTTTTCTGCTAAGTTACTGTGATATTTCATTTTAACATTTTTAACAACTGTGTTAGTATATTCCAATTTTTCTAATTCATCAAGATCCAAAAGCGGGAGCAAATATTTCAATAAAATTGTTAGTATAGAATATTTTTCTTCGTTATTCAAATTTTTAAATTCTGCGAGTTTTAAATTTTCGACATCAACAAATACTTGACTTGAGTTTTTTAATTCTTTATCTTCAGACAATTTTTTAAACCCTGTTTCGATTAAATCAAAAATGATGGATGATTTATGTTCATATCTGTTTAGTTTTTGTAAAATTGTGTAAGATTCTGTTTTTATTTTGTTGTATTCTAATTCCTTCTTCTTTAAAAGCTTCTCTAAATTTTGGATTTTTTTGAGGTTGAACGAATTTACCTCGTTTGTACAAAAGTTAGGGTTGATATTATGTAGATGTTGATTCATATTATTATTTCCATAAGAATTAGGAATGATGCTAGGAATGTAAGAGGTGTTCGTGTTTTGGAAATTTTTAAGATTTTCAGCAGAATTTTTCAAAGATTTTTTCGAATGTTTCAAAAACTTCTGACACGCTACAGAAATATTTTTATTCTTTTCTGCTAGAGTTAATTGAACTTCTTTATTTATCTCGATGTCCTTTCTCAACTCCCAATTTTCAGCTTCTAATTTTTCGATTTTCTTTAAAAGTTCTTCGATTTGTCTTGAATTATATTCCAATTCAATCAGTAGCTGATGGTTCTGCAATAAAGTCAGTTTGCTACTTGTATCTAACTGTTCGGCATTTAGTTTTGTTATATTCTTATGTGTTTCTTTAATGTAATCTACCATCTTCCTTTTCATTTCAGAAAAATTCATTTCGTATTTTAGTTCTTTCTGGACCAAAATTTGAGAAAACTTTTTTTCTTTTTCTAAAAGTTCGGCTTCTAAATTGTGAATTTCCTTTTGTTGTTTGTCGCAAAGTCGATGAATTGCTGTTGCGTTTTCTATTTTGCTTTGTATGTTTTCATTCATGTTTCTATTTTTTATCATTTCTTTGTCGAATTTATTTTGCATTTCTCTCTCTTTTCTTTTAAATTGTTCATCTTTTAGAAAAATCTCGTGCTTGAGATTTTTTATTTCGTTTTCCAAACTTTCGATTTGATCTACACGTAGCCTAAAGTTTTTTTCATTTTTTTGTAAAATTTGATGAGCGACTTTGAGCTCTGAATGTTCTTTGTCTAAGTTAAGGTGTTTAGTCTGTAGGTCCTGGTATTCTTTTTTTAAATTATTTAATTCATTTTCGGATTGAAGTAGTTGAAATGCTATTGAAGTCATTTATTATTATATTTGAAAAGTTATAATTTAAAATGACGAAAATTTACAACACTTGATAGAATATTATATATAAAGTAAGATGATTATATATTATATAATGTATTACACACTGTTTAGAATATAAAAATTGCCACACCCCTTACTTCAACCCCTCCCCCTAGGATTCTACCTTTTTAAAATGTTTGTAACATAAATTAAAAATGAAATTCACACACCCCCCTTAACATTTAAAAATTTGAAATTATTTATATTAAGTTTTATATAAAATGTATTTTAAATATCCTATTTCTGTTTATTTTCAGTATTATCTTTTATTTTATCAAAACAAATCTTCAGAATCTCCTTTATTTTTACCCTGATATCAACAATCCCACAAGGTATAATGTCTATGAAAACTTCAGTGAAATCATTCAAAACTTCAGGTTCCTCATAAAATTTGACGTTATTCAAAGAAGGGAGGATACAATCGATTATAACAGGAACCATATTATTTACCAACCTTTCATTTTCAGAGATCAAATATTCATCATTTTCATTAGAGAGGCTGTAATTTATCCTATCAATGAATTGCTTTAATAGTTTATGTGATATAAAGAGAATTTTATTTCTAAATTCGGCCTTGTTATTGTAACTAATGGATTCATAAACTTTTTTCATAATTTTGTAATACAATTCGATTCCATCTTGTTGCTGTTTGAACAAAGCAGCAGTTTGGTTTAAATCACTTAGAAAGTGTTGTGAAATTAATTTTCTAAGATTAAATTCTATATTGAAATCATAAGCCAGCTCGAAACTTTCTTTAAGACAGTCAAGGATAGTCTGAATTTGGTTCATATGGAGAAAAGAAATTCTTGTTTCTATGATATATTCCGACAATTCAATTAAATTGTGCTGCACTATGCAGTAGATTATATTTTTATAAACTATTTCGTTGTATTTTGTGTGGTACTCTTGATTGTCAAAATTTTTTATATCAAATTTGAGTTGCAATAACTCCACTTGTATCGTTTTATGAAATATTTCAGATATTGTGAAGATTATCTCATCCCAGAAATTTTCATGATTTAGAAGAGATTCTTTTTGTAGTAGATATTTTAGAGCCTCATTTCCTACAAGTGCTGTTGACTCTGTTTCCGAACATATCGCAAACGAGACCTCATTCAAAAAGTCTTTTAGCAAATTTCCTACCTTGGCGTAATGCCTCTCAAAGATATCTGCCGTTTGATAGAATACGTCATAAAGGGTTGAAGAATATTTATTTATCATTAAGTCATCGAAAATTGGCTTGAGAATAACATGAAAAATTTTAGTCCAAAGTTCCTCTTCAGGTGATTCTTTTAGGTAATTAGTTGATTTTAAATTCTTGTCTTCTGCTATTTTATTGAGCAAATTAAATAAACCAGTCGTTGCGATTTTTCTGATATTAGCTCTGCTATCTGATAATATCGAGGCAAGAGAAGAAAGCAAAGCAAAAATATTCTGAGTCTCCTCCAGTAAATCGAAGCTTGTGTAGAATAGATTGATTACTTCTTCAGGAAAATTCTTTGAAAATTTCTTAAGGCAGTATGCTAACTCTGGGAAATTGTCCTTAACTTGTGTGAAATGATTTTTAAAAATTTTGGTGAGAGTTTCAAAAGTTTTTCTTATTATATCGATTGAGCTGTCTTCTGCTGCTAATTGGAAAATGTTGAAGATTATTCGCCATCCGGATTTTATATTAGGTGCTTCAGCCAAAACAAGGTTTGTGATGCAAGTCAATACATATTCTTTAGTCTTGTAAACATTAATATTATTGATCAAAATATTTTCGAATGGTTTCAAAAATTCCTTTTGAAACTGATACACAGAAATTTCATCTTTTTGTAAAAATTTCTTCGCAAGTTGTCTCAATGAATCTACTGCCTTCTCGGCAATAACCGGGGAAGAATTAGACCCCACTTCAGTGAGGTGTTCAGAGATGATATTCCAGATTTTAGCCCAAACTAATCTGACCCTACTCATGTTAAATTCGGCCACTTCGACTAATTTCTGCAAAGAAAAAATTCTTGGGTAATCCTTATTTGCCAATTCTTCTCTCGATATTTCACAAAGAGATTTAATAAAATCGACTATTGAACTTTCGTCTAATAAAACAGTCTTGTTAAATATTATTTCATAATCGTCTGGTGAAATTTCTTTGCCGATGCGATCCATATTGTTCTTTTCCAATTGAATTTCTTTGTCTACCATTATAGATCCTCGCTTTTTTTGTTTTATTTCGTTAAAGAAATTTTCTAATTCTAGTTTAGAGCCGGATGTTACCATATGATAATAGTCTATCTTGGATATTAGCTCAAGTAAATTTTTCCAGCAGCCTTTAAGAAATCTTCCTTCTGTATTCGCAAGTTGAAGAAGAGATCTAATGCACATAATATTTTTCTCTTTGATTTCTTTTCCTTGTAACAAATTAGTTAATTTACAGAATCCCTTGATCAATGCCTCTTTTTGTAAATCTAAATTCAACATTCCACATAATCTAATACAGTGTGTTATTCCTTCAACACTTAGTTCATTTAACATATCATCATCTGTATCGTCTAGCATAAGTGAATATAGAGCAAGTAAAGCTGTCCATATTGAATCCATAAGTGGTGCTACATTTTCAGCATCAGTTACTTTGAGGTATTGCTTGTTGACACCCTTTCCTTGTTTGAGTCGTTCTGTACCTTCTTGAAACATCCTCTCAGTTTCTTTCTTAAATAAATCCTGCTTCTTTTTCGCATCCTTTGCTAAGCCGCCTTCAAGTTTATCCTTTGCTTCTTCATGTTCTACTAGAGTGATCGCCTTCTCTTGTATTTTGTTGTATATCTCTGCTAAGAAATCTTGACTTAAATCTTTTCCTCCATTTAGGCCCTTTAACAAATTACAGAAGTCCTTCAGTTTCATCTTGTCTTTGATTTTCACATTATGGAGTGATGTCTGTAACATTATAGTGGAATAGGCTAGATAATACGCACTATCTGCAGATTCGAAGAGATCTGGATTGTCCAGACAGAATTTAGCAGCGAATTTCTCTGTGATTCTGTCAACTTTCTGCCCTTCACCAGGGAGTTGGAATGTAGACAAATACAAACGCAAGGCATCTACAAAATTCAAATTTTTGAAATCGAAAGACTGTGTGAAGTAATGCAAAGTTTTTAATGCCAATTCATTATTTTCCCCAAGAAAATCACCAATGTTTTCCTTCTTCAAGCCGTGAGAGTTTTTAAGAAAATAAGATAGATCTTTTGCTTCTTGTTCTTTATCTTTCGAGTTTATTAATCCTGTTTTCTTAAGATAGAGTAATCCATTTTTTATTTTTATGTTAAATTTCTCTACTGCTGTGTTTATGTCAGATTTTATCTTACGATTCATGTCTAGTTTTTCTTTCATATCATTTTGAACTGTCTCAAACATAGAGAAGGTGTCATCTTGGTAGAAATCGGCGTCCCCATTCACAGTGAGGTTGATGTCATCTTTCGGGGTCTCATCGTAGTTGCGAATAAAATTTACTCCAAGTTGCTCCTGAGTAAAGGTAAATATCCCTCGAACCATTAATGTCAGAATTTCAAGAGATTTCGATCGTAGCATAAAATCTTGTTGAGGTGTGAGTAAATGATCGCTCTTGGTGTATTTTCCTTGAGAAATTTTACTCATTGCTATTACTAATCTGTTCAAAAGGTCTTTTTCATTTATATCGCAGTCGTAATTGACATATAGTTCTATCAAATATCTCGGGGTACCTACAAGCTTGAAAAAATTATCAAGCACGCACCATTTATGGTTGAATGAAGAATTCCCTGAATCCAGAATTTTAAGACAAACTGTTTCTATAAACACAGAAATTTGAGATTTGAGGTATTCTCTGAAATGATTCCAAATTTTAAAGAAAACATTTAAGGATAGAGAGAATAAATTTACGTCTTCACTAGTGCAATTTCTCAAGAGGCCGTCTATGAGATCATCTCTTACAATTTTGGCAAATTCTCTTCCTGTCAAAAATAGCTGCCCTGGCTTTTCGAATATTGACAAAATTAATTCAAGTGCAAGTGTCTTTGCTTTAGAATTAAAATGTTCATTTGAATGTGAAAGAGAAGTGTTAACTAATTTACATAAAGACTTGAAAACAGACAAGGCGTCGTTCATGTATAAAAGGGCTAGATCGTCCTCAGTTAAGAGATCACCATTCATATATTTTTTAAGTTTTTCATCTTCTTCCTGAAGTTTTTTCTTGCATTCTAATGAGCAAATAGGGAGTCGAGTTTCCTTACAATATAAATCTGCCCTTTGTCTGCAGATGTAGCACCAACCAAAATTTCCCGAGACGTAGCCTCTCTCATTCTCTATAAGAGGGTTCGATAATTTTCTGTAAATGTTAGCGTAAAATTTTCTTACACTAGTACCGTTATCTTCATTGCTTAAATTTATATCATCATTTTTCCTTGGGATTTGAATTATATTCAAATATTCTAAATCTTCCTTGGTATTAACACATTCTTTTTTAGCTGCAAACAAGCAAACATCATCCACTAGTTTCTTAGCTATTTTGCTAAGTAATTCGTTGACGGGGTTACGGTACATAGGCAAGAAAGAGTAGGTCTTCAATCCTATAAGACTATTGGGGGCGTTCAGTTGACTAGAAATATCGGAACAAATACCCCTAGAGTTGGAGGGTTTATTTAAAAAATTTAAATTTGAATTAGAGTCCTTGCCTGTGATTGTAGTCATACTCATATTGTTCATAGTGATTGAATAATTATTCATATTCATATTTGTATTAGTGTGAACATTCGTATAAAAAATCGACTCTTTCTCTTCGAAATCAAACTTAATAGAATTCTCTCTCATCATAAGAATGGAATTGCATGCCTCCATTTTGTTAAATAGCAGCATAATAATCTGATTAAGACACGATTTAGTTGTATCGATGTTTATATTCGTTCTACTTGATAAATAAATTCTTATACAAAATTTAAAAATTTTTAAGATTGATTCGTTATGAATTTTGATTCTTGGATTTTTATACATCGAATACAAAAGTTTAACTGAATTCAACCAGATATTTTCATCAGAAATAGAAAATAGTTTAATAATTGTATCTACTATCGTATCTATTAATTTTCTCTTGAGTTTAAAATGGAACCCCTGGAATTCCATTTCGTTTTCTCTTCGATTTTCGCTGAGTAGGTTGATATCATCCATAAGACCCAACAAAAAGTCCTCTTTTACCAACTTTTGCAGATTTTCTAAAAGTCCTTCGATGAGTTTTATATTATCTCCCTCCATCGCCATTTTGATGTAAATAAAATACTTATCTGCGGATAACTCTTTTCCCTTATCACCCGCGATTTTTTCATTTATGTCTCTACATATCGCAGTTAATTCGTTGTAGTTTGAATTTTTCTTTGTGATGTTCTTTTTTATTTTTTCGAACGTGTTTTTAAGAATTTCAGAGTAGGCAGGAAATTTCTCAATGTTGGAAACCGCTGAATTATTGAGGATTGCTGAAGTATTCATATTTGAGTTAAAATTTTCCATATTAAAAATTATTTTTTAATAAATATTGTAATATATACTAGTATTACATAAGGAATTTATTATAATTATTCAAATTTGTTTAAATATTAATTATACAATTTATCCAAATTTTTCATCATTTCGTCCATCTCCTTTTTGACGATATGTTCTGATAATCTTTGAAGATCCTCTGCCAAAATCTCGATGAAATGTTTAAAAATGTAATTGTCTAATTTCACTATGTAATCTAAAAGCGATTGCTGGTTACAAATTTTGTCTGAGAACTTATTATACAACATGAAAAACAGGTCACAAGAGGTTACTACGATATTTGCGTAGTCGATTTCAAACGACTAATAAGAATAAATTTGATTTTAATTTACAATACTTACCGAATGAATGCGACTATAAAATTTAAAATAGTTGACGATGGAACCTTGAAAAATTTTATTCATTTTCCCTCCGAACTCTTCAAATCTGAATTGGTTCTCTTTGTTCTTCTGTTTTGGGTCCAATTGAAAATTTAGGTACTTGTCAAAGTCCTTAAAAAAGTTTCCATCTTCTGTGTAGAGTGCAGTGTAAAATTCTTTGACTTGATTGTTGAGGATTTTTTTGTTAATTTTACTTTCAAGATATTTTGATCTTATGAAATTATTTTTAGCTAAAGGTGCACTGTCTACTTTCTCAAACATTTTGTATAAGAAACTCTTGTTTGATGTATTGTTATAATTTTTCACATAGGTCTCATGCTCCTCAAACACTTTTAATGCGATCAAAATTGTTTTTATCGAATTATTTAGGTCAAGGATTTTCCCTATTGACAGTGTTAATGATAAAAAGTTTTCTATTCTGAATCTGAATTCCATTTTATTACTGAATAGTTCTTCTAACTGGTTTAAATTACCTGATACATAGACAATTTCCTTGTACAGTTTCTTATTTGATTTATCGTAGAATTTTTTAAGTTCAGAAATTTGTATTTGGCGTTTCTCAACGATTGAGGATATTTTAATTGATGTATCCAGCTGCTTTGAATCGTCCATTTTTTTGATTATTTAGAAAATTTTGTAAAAGAGATTATTAACTAAAGATTATGAAAAATTTTAAAATATTTTAAATGATCAATAAATAATTGACTATTCATACACAATGAAAAATATCTAAATAGCTTTTAAATATTTAGTTAAAAATGAAATAGTTTTATATCCTAAAATATTTATTGTATTAAATCTTAATATTATAAGAATATAATTGTTTAAATTATTGCTTGATTTCCCAAACAGTATAAACTGACTGGGTCTGTACATCATAATAGTTTTGATGATCTAAGTTATTGGGATTTATAACAGTAAACGGAAGTATATTTCGATTGAATGTTAAAACTAATTCTTGAGATCCAACTTCTTGGTGATTAGAAATAACTGTTGATGTTACTACGGGCCTTCCATAACCAGAATTGTTTGAGTAACTCTCTGTCTGTCCATATGACACTGTTTTTCCTCCATAAGTCCAATACTGTCCTGTTTCAGCGTTTGATTCTCCATGGACACAAATCACTCCTTTTATCAGGAGTATACTAGTAGGGAATTTTTTATTAACTATAAATTTAACAACTATATCTCCTTTCTTAAATTCTCTTCTAACGTTATCTGTGTAAACAGTGACCCAGATTATATTATTAATGTTCTGTTTCAAGTGTTCAATTTCTGCTTTTAACATCTGATTTTTCATTTTCAAATCATATATTTCCCTTCTTTCTATAGAAGTTTCTTGATCTAAATTCAAGGATATATTTAATCCTTTCGCTAGTAATTTGATCGGCTTCCCATGATTTTCTCTTACATCGAAATTTCCCTGACTTATATCGTCCCATGAAAAAATAATATCTTCTTCATCTAAATCACTTGTTTCTCCGATATACCAATTAGTATTTTTAATTAGTTTTACATGGATTTTCTTTTCTGTGCGTTCAAAGAAAATGTAGAATTCATCTTTTTTAAATTCAAATGAATCAATACATATTCTATTGTCTTGTTTTAATTGACTTATGTTAGCCTCCATGATATTTCTGTCAAATTTTAATAATTAAATTTTTAGAATTAAGAACAACCTTAGGATAAAGAAAATAAAATTTATTCAGCATTTTATAGATATTATTAATTATGTCTAAAATATAATACGTTCTTTCCCTAAAAAATTTCCCGACACTAATCTTCTTTAATCTCAGTATTTATCTTATCAACATGGCTACGAAAAATAAAAAAAAGCAGAATATACTGCAACACATCATACCTGCCTTTACATTTGGAGGGAGGATGAATTCTGTTGATGTCTCTTGTGGGTTTGTGTCAGCTACGGTAAGTCCTGTCTGTGGATAATTTAAATTTCCAGAATTCGACGGGTTGTTTCTGTAATTGAGATTTGTATTTTCGTTATTATCATTTAGATATTGATAACCCATCCCTGCTTCGTGATCTTGCAGATTATTATTCATACCTCTACCTGTATATGGACCGGAACCGTAATAAATATTTGCGTTATAAGGTTGATTAGGGTGATAAGCATTCGAATTCATATTTTAGAAAATATTTTATAGTTATTTATAAAGTAATAGTAATTATTAAACAATATAAAGAGTTGAAGTAGTTTTAACTTTATATTTAATGGCTAGCTTATATATTTAAATTACAAAATATATATAAGAAATAGAAATATTAGTTATACATGATAAATTAGAAACCTATCTCTTCCAAATAAATCCTTTTCGAAATAAAAATATTTAAAATTGTTTCTTATCATGATGTCTATTAATTGATTCATTTGTTCTGGATCTATTTCTAAAATAACGAAACCTCCCACTCTTACAAGATCTCTACTTTTACATATAATATTCTTGATTAAATGTAAGCCATCTTCACCACTAAAGAGGGCTATTTTACTCTCATGTTTAGAAACATCAAGCATTACATTATTAGCAGATGTTTTGATATAAGGAGGATTGCTAACGATAAAATCAAATTTTTCATTTTCGTCAGTTGTGTTTGGTAAATATTCATTGAAATCACAATTAATTAAATCAATTTTAAAATTAGGATAATTGATTGTATTATAACTAATTTCAGGATTTATAGAATTTTCTTTCGATTTGTGAGCGTTCATCAAAATTTTATCTACGTTTCTCTTACTTAGCTCGATGCATTTCGGCTCAATATCAATCCCGACAAATTTAATTTCGCCTTTAGAAAGGTTTCTTTCTATTTTCGAATTTGTATTTGAATTAAAATATTCTTTTATAATCGAAATAAAAATAGCACCTGTTCCTACTCCGATTTCCATAAATTTTATATTAAAATCATCTTCAGAATTTTCTTTATAATTTTTATTGTGATTTATTCTTTTCTTCTGTTGAACATGTTGACATAGCTTATGAGCCAATTCAACAATTTTTTCTGTTTCGATTCGCGGAATCAAAACTGGTCGTTCACAATCTACAATAATTTTTCTAAAATACCATTTGCCTATCATGTATTGAATCGGGAAGTGATTAAGTCTCTTCAAAAATAATTGCAGGAATTTTGTATAGTGACTTCTTTTGATTGTTGATTTCAGAAGTGTCCTTAGTTTAGTAGTTTTGAAATATTTGAAATAAATCAATTCATAATTGTATACTTTTAATAAAATAAAAAGTAAAGAGTTTAACGGTTCAGAAATTTTTCGTGCTAATAAAATCCTTGAAAATTTAATAAGTTTATGTTTGTGATTCATATTCATTAAATTAGATGATTATTTCATTTATTTTTCATTAAATAATAGATGATAAATATGAACAAATTAATAAAAGAAAAAATTCAAATTTCGCTGATGTATTTATGATTATAAGAGGAGTTTAAAGATTCAAATTATAAAATTTCTAACAAATTAACAGAATCGATTATTATTTTATACCTAGCTAGATTAGATATTTAAATATAAAGCATTATTAATAATTAGATTTTAATTAGATTTCTAAGTTCTTATTTCATAATTCATAAATTTTACTCTTTACAAATTGTTTTTTGTATATAAATTTCTTTAATTTCAAATATAAGAATTTTATTTAGCAATTTTATGACCATAGAAAAATGAAATGCATTCGCTATGTACTGTGTAAACCGAATTAGATGGGTTTGTGAAAATTATATTTTTAAGATACAATTTATTTTTATGGAGTGTAGCGCACCTTGAATGTACATTCACCCATTCTCTTGATTTTTCAATGGCTTCTTCGAGATTTTTTACTTCTAAACACTCTTTATCAGCACCGAACATATCTAATTGTCTTATGATAATCATTTCTGAATATTTGGGTATTGATTTTCCATATAAAAAGGAAACACAATTATCTTTTCCACTAACAACAGGACCAGCATTGTCATCAATACTAAATTCCTTCAGAAGGATGGAATCTCCAGTATAAGTTGCACATTTATTACTGGCCGTAATCCATGATTTAGCCTCTTCAACTGCTTCTTCATAGCTATCGACATGGATTTCTTTGATTTCAACTCCTGAAATTTCAATATTTTCTACTGAAATTATTTGCATGATTCTAGGCACTTCTTCCCCTTTAATAAATGAGGTGCATTTGTTATGCTGATTTATATCACTTTTCCCAGGGTTTGTGTATCTGGTATCTTTTAAATATAGATCATTCTTGTAAAGTGTTGCCGATCTCAGTCCGTCTATCACCCAATCTTTGACATGTGAAATAGCTTCATGATAATCTTTTACTTTAATATATTTCACATCTCCTCCATAGAAATCCACTCCTTTTAATTCTACCAAAATGTTCGAAAATTTCTTAGAATCAATTTTTTCCATTCCCTTAATCATATTTGATAAAAAATTGTTCGTGTGATTATAATTTATACTCATAAAAAATAGAAA
>Ga0169931_10011082_pt1 | contig 12776 bp, 10 predicted proteins | sample Kivu_15m_20L_FD_129675 | JGI IMG/M metagenome (GOLD analysis project Ga0169931, IMG submission 129675) | Freshwater microbial communities from Lake Kivu, Western Province, Rwanda to study Microbial Dark Matter (Phase II) - Kivu_15m_20L... | ecosystem: Environmental > Aquatic > Freshwater > Lake...
AGGTGATTATTGCGGTGAGGTCCACCTCTTCCCATTCCGAACAGAGAAGTTAAGCTCACCAGCGCAGATGGTACTGGCCAAAAGCCGGGAGAGTATGTCGTCGCCGATCTTCAGAAAACCCTTCTAGTTTACCTAGAGGGGTTTTTTGTTTTTAGGGTATTGAGGGGATGAAGCGATGAGGGGATGGGGTGATGAGGGGATGGGGTGATGGGGTGATGAGGGGATGAAGGGATGAAGTGATGAAGTAGCGAGAGCGGACAATATCTCCCCTCCTACTTTTGTGTAACAAAAGAAAGGAGGGGTGTCTCGGCTCAGCCGAGACGGGGTGGTCCGTTCAGTGCGGTTAGCGAGGTTGACATGTTGTTGGTCCCTTGTCTCAAGATTGCGCAGCAATCTATTGTCCTTTGTCCCAATATGGAGTAGCCATCTCTGGTGTCTTTCTCTATTTTCCCTATTTTGAAAAAATCCTTGAAATGAAAAATCTACTTCCCAAATTGAGTCATGCTGGTTTAACCGCTCAGGCCGCTCTGTTTCTCGCTCTCATTGTCTCTTCATCCCTTTATTTTATTGCCTGATAAGTGACGTTGAAATCACTCTATCTTTAGCCAACGTGTGCTCTCTCGGGAACCATCTTGGTATCGCACTTGTGTCAAGTAAATGCCACTCTCCAAATTTCTCACATCAATCAAATAGCGACGACTAGAAGGCTGGATGTTTTTCTCCAACACCAATTGGCCTTTGATATCGTACATCAAGATTTGTTGCATTCCTTTGGTCTCGTTGGTCAGTCCAATGAAATCAGCACTTGGATTGGGATACACCGTCAAATAGGAAGAAAGATGGGGAGTTTCCACTAGGGTATTGGTCGTGTCCTGTGTGGTGTCTTGGACGAAGTGTGCCACAAAGAAAAGACTGTCCATGGCGAGTGTGTCTTGCCATTGAATACTCAGGGTGTCCGCTATCAGTGGATTGGATTCCCAATGGGAAAAGGTATAGCCCTCATTGGCCTCTGCGGTGATGGTGATGGGAAGTCCGTTGTAATAAATGCCATCCCAAGGAAGTTCTGTTGGAGTAATAGTGTTGATATGCACTTGTCCCGCCTCAGCTGGAAGAGCATCCAAAGTAACTTGATATTGATTGGGGAGTTGATAAAGGTTTTGGACTTGATCCCAAACGATATCCGATTTGCACAATAAATCGTCTTGGAATTGAATGTGACGGGTGTAAAAATCGGTCATCCATCCTCCAATATTCCAAGGATCACCCCACCGCTGATATTCATTGGGCATTTCAGTGACCCATAAATTGAAAAAGTTTTCCTCAACATCCAACAACCGCTCCGGGCGATAAGCCGTATTCATAATATCGGCATATCGGTTGATGAAGTAATCGCGATAAGGTATATTCTGCATGCTATGGAACCATGCTGAAGTGAAGGGATTTCCGTAGCCAATGCCGTTGACATAATCTACACCGCTGAAGTTACAATCTGTCCAGCCATTGGGCGCTAAGCACAGTTCAAGGTCGATGGTGGCAAAACGCCAGCGGTCATTAGTTGAATCTGATTTGTATATTTTTATGTTGTTCTGCGGCCAGTCGGCATTGCCCATCCAGGTTTCACCGATGATATAGTCAGTGTAGTATTGAAGGTCAATAATAGAATCAGCTTGCGACCAATAATTATCTGCATTCACATCTAATGCCAACAGCGTATTCACATTGTCATAATACTCTCCCGGATTACCGGGGTTTCCTCTTAAAATACTGTTATACCAAGCTGATAGAGACAACACTTGGGCGGATGAATCAGCGTGATTTTCTTTGAAGTCGAAATATTCCTCATTGAGCTTTTCCCTCATCTCATACAATCCGAAATACTGCCCATTCAAATAAACGGTGACAGGGCGCATGGCGGAGTAGTATCCGTTGGTGGCTCTGGTCATCATCTCTACCTGCGACGCATCTTTGTACGGTAAAGTAAGGTACTGATTGCTTCCGTTTCTGAAATACAAACTGCTATAGAATGCTCTTTGTGGCTCATGAGGTATTAGCGGAAGCAGCACTGGCGCGCCTTGCAGTGCAGCTTTGTCCATTTCTAAACGAAAGGAGTGCTGCGGATGGTATCTGCTTCCTCCCCATCCACCATCGATTTGCATGGCAGAATGCCTGTTGAACACAAAAGAATGCTGTGCGGTGGAGTCAAAGTATTCCATGAAGGCATATTTTTCCCAATCTTGGTACCAATGATCAAAGATCCCTTGGTCGCCGTACAAATTGTTGTTGTCTGTTACAACACATACGATGGGAGTGGTATGGTTAACATTGATCAAGAAATTTCCAGTGGCAAGGTCGCTGGGTAGTTGATTGGGAACAAAGGCACGAGCACGGATGCACGTGGATTGAAAAATCGGGATGGGATCCGAGTAGATTGGATCGTTATAGGTTGGTACATTACCGTTGGTGGTGAAGTGAATTTCTGCGGCCGGGTTGTTCACATCATAAATGGTAAGCCACTGCATGGTATTATAAATACCTGAATTAAGAGAAAATAATGGGGCAATGGCTTGTGCTGTACAAATGCCATTCGCTTCATTCATGTTTCCTGTCGTTGGATATTGAAAAATGACGGGAATGCCATTGCCGTTGGGAAATATGCCCACCGAGCAATCCATGGCCGGACATGCTATATGAAGCGAGTCTTCCACTAAGTTGTCTGGATTGAATAAATAAATCGTTTCTCCATCTGCATCCAATCCAAAATTGGTGTGAAAGAAATTACCCTCGTTGGAGATGAATTCGCCTGTCATTTCGTTTACGCTCACATTTTTCATTTCAATGTTGACGTATGTGTAAAGCACAGCATCTGTATAAGTGACATCCCATGCCAAGGAGTTGATGGGGCCGGCCGTTAATCCTGCCGCTAACAATTCATCGGCCCGGTATAGCATCTGATTGCGCGCTCCCCAATACCAATTGCCATAAGGGGCCGGATAAGTGGTGGTGCCATTATTGACCGTGCCGTTGCCGATGGAAATTCCGTTGAGCTGAATATTCGGACGGACAGCATGCACCTCGCCACCAAAGGCGGTGCAAGAGGCATCACTGCCGTCTTGAAAATTTACAGTGGAAGAAAGGTAGGGTGTTTCAGTTTGATTAAAAACAGAATTTGAAATATACCCTGTGTTGCTGTATGAACAAGCGTTGACCACGATGTTGGAAACCCCATCCCAAATAAATGGCTGAAAAAAATCGTGTTGGTTCCATCCTGTCTGGGGTATAAAATCCGTGGTATTCACCACAGGTACAAAGGGCGGAGAGTAAAAACGATTTTTGCCACTGCAGAAAATGATGAGATATTCTTGAGGATAAATCGTGTAATGAGGAAAAGTCCATTCATTGGGAGTGGCTACGTGGTCGCTCAATGAGTAACCGAATAAGTCGATTGCTTCGTTTCCGGCATTGTACAATTCAATCCAATCTTTGGCCTTTCCATCTTCGTCATACCATTGTTGGAAATTTCGATTGGATCCTTCATTGATCACAATTTGAGAATGACAGGTTAAAACACCTAGAGTAAAATTGCAAACGACTGAAAGAAGAAGTGTCCTCATTATTTTCATGCTGTGAAGGTAAGGATTCTATTCACAATAAAGATGTGGAGAAGTTGTTTTTTCAAGGCGTACGATAATGGAGTTTTTTTCGTTGTTTTGAAAATCACAAGTTTTTGGTTATTTTTATTTTTGTTTAGCGTATGAAATCATTGATTGTCGGAATAATAAGTGCATCATTGTTGTCTGGAATATTCATCACCACCAGCTCGATGAGAATGGCTCCTGTGCAAAAGGAAGTGAGCGATGAGGATTCTTTATGGGATACTACTGCATTGGTTTGGGGAATTGATTTGTCTCATCATCAAAAGAATGTCAATTGGGATCAGATAGAATGTGAAAAGCCTTATTTCATATTCTTCAAAGCGACAGAGGGAGCCACGCATACCGATCGTATGTACCATCAATACAAAATGGAAGCGGCAGATCGCGATATCAAAGTAGGTTCTTATCACTTCTTCAGTTATACCACTTCTGGAAAAGAACAAGCCCTTCATTTTTTGAAAACTGCTCACATCACCAAAGGCGATTTGCCTCCAGTACTAGATGTCGAGTTTAAAAAGCAAATGGCTAGCTCCGCTTGGATTGCTAAAAACGTGAAGGAGTGGGTGGACATTGTGGAAGATTCTACTGGCGTAAAACCTATTATCTATTGTCCTTGCAAAATGTACAACCAACACTTAGCGACCGTATTGAGCGATGATTATATGCTTTGGATTGCCGATTATCGCAAAAACCCTCCAGGTTGCAATTGGACGTTCTGGCAAAAAACCGATCGTCATCGTTTGGATGGAATTGCGGGAAATGTAGATTACAACGAGTTTCGCGGTGATATTCGTGATTTACACGAAATCTTGATTGACTAAGATTGAGGAGTTTTAGGTTTCCATCCTCTTAAAAATTCTACCACCTCCATTTTCTTCTTTCCTTCAAATTGTAGCGAAAGAATGTTGTACCACCCATCAGTTGTTTTAAATGACAATCTTGTTCTCCCGTCCGTTTTCCATTCTCCAATATTGCCGGCAGATAAATCGTTGGCGATTTCTCCTTGAAACACTTTCACTTGTTTGTCTTCCAATGTTGTCCAAGCGCAGGGAAAGGGCGACATGCCTCTGACGAAATCATGAATTTTTTGGTTGGATTGATGCCAATCAATTTTGGCAACCTCTTTGGATAATTTGCGCGCAGCGCAGGCCTCCACTCCCTTTTCTATCCAATGCGATTGAGGCTTTGGATGGGCCTTTCCTTCTGCAATGAGGGAAAGGGTGGAACATAACGCTTCCCCTCCGATGGTCATCATTTCATCATGAATCTCTCCCAAAGTGGCATTAGGGGGAATGGGAAAAGTGCGTTGTTCAATGATATGCCCCATGTCGATCTCTTCATTGATGAAGAATGTGGTAACCCCCGTTTCCTTTTCACCTTGTATAATCGCCCAATGAATCGGCGCAGCTCCTCGGTATTTTGGAAGCAATGATCCATGTAGATTGATGGTTCCTTTCTCCGGCATCTGCCACACCTCTTTGGGCAACATCCGAAAGGCCACTACCACAAACAAGTCGGCATTTAAATTGGCGAGCTGTTGCAAAAAATCAGGGTCCTTGAGTTTTACGGGCTGAAGAATAGGAAGTTGATGGGCAAGGGCAAAATCTTTCACCGCGGAGGTCATCAACTTTTGCCCTCTTCCCGCGGGTTTATCGGGTACAGTTACCACTCCTACCACCTCGAAACCTCTATTTAGAATGGCTTGCAAGGAGGCCACAGCAAAAGCAGGGGTTCCCATAAAAACGATTTTCATTCCCTTCATGCCGCAAAGATGCATCGTTTTTTTTATCCCCTAGGCATTCGTATTACCTTTGCTTCATGGATGAGGAAAAGAAAAAGGCCTTGCGAGATAAACTCAATGCCATACACATTTGGCCCAGCGTGTACATGTACAAATTTATATTTGAAACGGATCACGCTAAATTGATCCAAATCCAAACCATTTTTGGTGAGAGTGCACAGTTTATCAAACGGGAAAGTGCCAACGGAAAATATACCAGTTTAACCATTAAAGAAATGATGTTAGACGCTGATAGCATTTTTGCTCGTTATGAGCAAATGGCGGCAGTGCCCGGAATCATCAGCTTGTAGTATGTCGCAATTATATCTGTTTCGAAATGTTCTGTTGGTGTCGTTGATCGCCATTTTGATTTACGTCATGTACAAAAGGTTGATTCATCTTTTGCAACGTCAACACGTGCAAGCCAAATATCCCGCTCTGGATGCGGAAATGCATTGGGTGGGGAAGGTGGTGAGCATGGCACTGGAATTAAAAATGAAAATGAATATATCCGTCGTGGTGTGCAAGGAGAATGGAGAACGTGTCCAAGAATTATTTCAACAGGAAGAGGCCTTGGGAAAATTGGAGTTGTCTTTCGATACAACAGGGCGAGACAAAGGAAAATACTACTTTGAGATCATTACTCCCAACGAAAAGGCGCTGCGCTATTTTGTAATTGACTGAGATGACTCCACTGGCTGAACGAATGCGTCCCCAACGAATGGCTGATTACATCGGTCAGCAGGCATTGTTGGGTGAACAATCGCCATTGCGAAAAGCCATTGAGACAGGAAGAGTGCCCAGCATGATTTTGTGGGGACCTCCTGGAGTGGGTAAGACCACCCTGGCCAATGTCATTGCTAACACCGTCAACAGACCTTTCAGGGCGTTGTCCGCTGTGAGCAGTGGGGTGAAAGAAGTGAGGGAAGTAATAGATGAAGCCAAAGGAAAAGGGTTGTTTCAAAATGCAACCATATTATTCATCGATGAGATTCATCGTTTTTCCAAAAGTCAACAAGACGCCTTGTTAGGGGCGGTAGAGAAAGGATGGATCACCTTGATTGGCGCTACTACTGAGAATCCCTCTTTTGAAGTCAATCACGCATTACTTTCTCGTTGCCAAGTGTATCCGTTGGAGGGGCATACCAAAGCAGATTTGGAAAAATTGCTGCATCGGGCATTGTCTGAAGATGAGATTTTAAGTCAAAAGAAAATTAACTTACAAGAGACAGAGGCCTTGTTGCGATTCAGCGGTGGGGACGCGCGCAAGTTGCTGAACATTTTGGAATTGTTAGTCAGCACGGAGTCGGATGAGTGGATCATCACCAATGCCATGGTGCAAGAATGGATGCAATCGCAGCCCGTCCATTATGACAAGGATGGGGAGCAGCATTATGATATCATTTCTGCTTTTATCAAGAGCATTCGTGGCAGTGATCCGCAAGCGGCAGTGTACTATTTGGCTCGCATGATTGCCGGTGGTGAAGATCCGATGTTCATCGCCCGAAGGTTGATGATTTTAGCGGCGGAGGACATTGGTTTGGCCAATCCCAATGCCCTGCTTTTGGCCGATGCCACTGCAAGAATCGTACATCAGATCGGTATGCCAGAAGCCCGCATCCCTTTGAGCGAATGTACTATTTATTTAGCCACCTCTCCCAAAAGCAATTCTGCCTATATGGCCATTGATGCCGCTTTAGCGAAGGTAAAAGAGACCGGTGATTTGTCGGTTCCCTTACACTTGCGAAACGCTCCTACTAAACTGATGAAGGAGTTGGGCTATGGTGAGGCTTATCAGTATGCCCATCAATTTGAAGGCAATTTTATTTTACAAGAATATTTACCCAAAGAGATTTCAAACGAACAATTTTATCAACCGGGTAACAATCCTAAAGAAGCGGAAGTGAAAAATTGGCTGGATAAGAAATGGGGTAATTTTAAAAAATCGACATGACAAGAGAAACACCCATCATACAAATCAAAGAAGGAAAAGAGTCTTCACTGCGACGTTTTCACCCGTGGGTATTTTCAGGTGCCATTTCTGGTGTAACGGAGATGCCTCAAAATGGCGAGTGGGTGAAGGTGGTGGATAGCAAGCGTAAATTTTTGGGAGCGGGACATTATCAAGAAGGATCCATCAGCGTTCGGATTGTAAGCTTTCAAGATGTGCCGTGTGATGATGAATTTTGGAAATCGAAATTGTCCAATGCATGGCAAGTTCGTCAACAGGGAATCGGACTTTCCTCGGACACCAATATGTTCCGATGGGTTCACGGTGAAGGCGATGGATTGCCTGGGCTGATCATCGATGTATATGACACGGTGGTGGTGATTCAGCCGCATACCATTGGCATGGAACAATGTGCAGAACAAATTGCCAAAGCCGTGGAAAGCGTTTTTCCAGCAGTGAAAGCCATCTATTTGAAACCTTCTGAAAAGCAATTGAGCAGCGCGCCTCGATATTTGAAAGGAGAAAAAGTAAACGTTGCATGCAAAGAACATGGAATACGCTATGCGGTGGATTGGGAAACGGGACAGAAGACTGGATTTTTTATCGATCAAAGAGAGAACAGGAAGTTATTGGGGACTTTAGCAAAAGACAAAAAGGTGCTCAATACCTTCTGCTATTCGGGTGGATTTTCTTTGACGGCTTTGCAAGGTGGCGCTGCTCACGTGGATAGCTTGGACAGCTCGCAACAGGCCTTGGATTTGACTTTGCAAAATTTAGATTTGAATAACGTCGATAAGGCCAAGCATCAAGTGATCAAAGCGGATGCGGTGGAGTACATCAAAACCGTAGCCTCCGATTATGATATCATTGTCCTGGATCCTCCGGCTTTTGCCAAGCATTTGAGTGCGCGTCACAAGGCAGTGCAAGGTTATCGAAAAATCAATGAGGCCGCCATCCGAAAAATCAAACCTGGGGGGATCATCTTTACTTTCTCTTGTTCGCAGGCCATTGATAAAGAAACCTTTAAAGGAGCCGTGATGGCTGCGGCCATTGATGCGCGTCGTCCCGTCCGCATTCTGCATCAGTTGCATCAACCTGCAGATCATCCCGTCAGTTTGTTTCATTCCGAAGGTGAATATTTAAAAGGATTAGTCATAGAAGTTCAATAACGATGAGAAAAAAAGTAGTAGCCGGTAATTGGAAAATGAATTTGTTGGCCACAGAAGTGGAAGCATTCATTGCGCAAAGCGCCGATCAATCAGCAGAAGTGAGTGTGATGATTGCACCCTCTGCCTTGTATTTGGAGCGCATGTTGTCTTTAAAGTCAAAGGGATTTTGGATTGCAGCCCAAGATGTGAGTGTCCATGAAAAAGGCGCCTACACGGGAGAGTGTTCCGCCCTTCAACTCCAATCCATGGGGGTGGAAGGTGCAATTGTGGGACACAGCGAACGCAGAACCTACCACCATGAGGATGATGTCATCATTGGTAAAAAAGTATGGGCTTGTTTATCAGCGGGCATCACTCCAGTGTATTGTTGCGGTGAGACTTTATCTGAGCGTGAGTCAGGTCAACATTTTGCCATCGTGGAGAACCAAGTCCTCACGGCATTGCGTGATCGAACAGCGGAAGAGATGCTCAACATCATCATCGCTTACGAGCCGGTATGGGCCATTGGTACGGGCGTTACCGCTAGCAATGAGCAAGCAGAAGAGATGCATGTATGGATCAGAAGTTGTATCGAAAAACAATGGGGTGAAAAGGTGGCGAGTCAAATGCCCATACTATATGGAGGCAGTGTGAACCCCGCCAATGCAGCGGCTTTATTTGCTTGTCCCAATGTGGACGGTGGACTGGTAGGCGGCGCCAGCCTGAAGAATGCCGATTTTGAAGCCATTATTCAAGCGGCTAAGCCATGAATTATGTAGAAGTGCGTTGGACGGTGAATCCCCTGATTCCGTTCCGAGAAATATTGACAGTGTACCTGGCCGATGTCGGCTTTGATAGTTTCGTAGAGGTGGAGGAGGGCGTCTTGGCCTATATCCCCAGTCATCTATTGGTGGAAGAACAATTACATCAATTGGTGCAATCCATGAAGGACATGGAAGCAGAATGCAGCTTCACCCATCAGGAAATTGAACAACAGAATTGGAACGCAGAGTGGGAGAGTCAGTTCAGTCCCATCGAAGTGAGTGAGGATTGCCGCGTGCGTGCGCCTTTTCATGAAGCCGTTACGGTCAAATATGATTTGATCATCGAGCCCAAAATGAGTTTCGGTACGGGCCACCATGCCACCACATTTTTGATGTTGGATCAAATGCTAAAAATGAATTTTCAGAGTCAAAGGGTATTGGACATGGGAAGTGGTACCGGTGTACTTGCTTTTTTAGCGGAGAAGATGGAGGCATTGGCCATCGATGCCATCGATATTGATGATTGGGCTTTTGAGAACTGCAAGGAGAATGCAGAGCGCAATGGTTGTCATAAAACACAAATCATCCAAGGTGGCGCTGAGCAAATTCAACAACAATATGATGTGATCATTGCCAACATCAATCGCAATATTTTAGTGCAAGATGGAAATGTTTATATGGATCACCTCATGTCGGGTGGAACGCTTTTATTGAGCGGTTTCTATGAGGAAGATCAATCCATTTTAAAAGCAGCTTTTTCAAACCTTCGCTTTGTGCAATCCAATGTAAAAGAGGGATGGTGCATGATGGAATTTCATAAAGATGAAAATTAGAATCTTGATGTTCATCCTATGGATAGGTAGTATCCATGGGGTGAGCGCACAAACCTTTATTCCTGATTGGGGACCCGCTTTCTTACAAAACGAGGTGGCCAAAATCAAGGTAACAATCCATCCCGATTCGATGGCGCTTTTGTTGAGTGGCCCTTATTTGGGAAATGGACATGAGTTTCCTGCCACCGCTACTTATGAGACTTCGAGCGGCATTGAAGCTTTAGGATACATTGGCTTCCGAACCAGAGGCAACACCTCTTTGCAAGCAGGTAAGAAATCGTTTAAGATAGATTTTGCCAGCGGCCTTGGCACGTGGAATGGATTGCACGAGATCAATCTCAACGGCAGCCACAATGATCCTTCCATGATCAGAGCCAAACTCTGTTGGGATGCGTTGCGACACTTCGAGTTGCCAGGATCAAGGGTGTCGATGGTGGAACTGTATGTCAACGATGAATACAAAGGATTGTATTCCAATGTCGAGTTCATTGATGAGGCGTTTGCTGATTTGTATTACAACAGTCGATACGGTAATATTTGGAAGTGCTTGTATCCAGCTGATTTGAATTACTTGGGCAATGACCCGCAATTGTACGCCGCGCTCACTCCATGGTATGAATTGCGAAACAACAAGGAACTGAATGATTACAGCGCCTTCTCGCAGTTGGTAAATACATTGAACAACGTCTCCAATGCCGCTTTTCCTTGTGAGATCAAAAAACTCTTCAACGTGGATCGGTATATCCAGTATCTGGCGATGGATGTGGTGACAGGAAATTGGGACGGTGGGGCGTTCAATAAGAATAATTTTTATCTCATTTTCAACGAACGCACTCGGCGGTTGGAATACCTGCCATATGATTTGGACAATACCTTGGGCGTCGATTGGGTAGGTGTGGATTGGTCGCAACAAAACATCTACAATTGGGATGGGAGCAACAATCTCATTCTCTACAATCGCATCATGAACACCAATGAGTTCCGGACCTTGTATGCGCATTATGTCAATGAATTCTCGCAGTATATGATTTCGGATGCGTTTACAACGCATGCTCAATCGCTGATGGAAGTAATCACCCCGTCTGCCTTGGCCGATACTTATCGAACCTTGGACTACGGCTTTGACGATAATGATTTTCTCAACGCTTTGGATTCCGCATGGGGCTGGCAGATCGACTATGGCATCTTGCCTTACTTGCAAGCCCGAGCTTTCAGTATCCAATCGCAATTGCAAGTAAGCACATCTCCCATGGGTATTTGGGAAGTGACGGCACAGGAAAGCGGAGTAAATGTTCAATTGAATGCATTGAGCGCGGCGACAGACGTGGTGGCGGCCTATCGATGGGAGAGCGAGGCCACCTGGCAGACGAGTCCGATGATGGTGGTGGATACCATCGGGGATGCCATGCGATGGCAGATGACAATGCCCATAGCGGATACCATCGCAACCCTGGAATGGTTTCCTTATGCGATGTCCAGCGGCTTGCCGGCGCTGCCTTGTCAAACCTGGCGAGTACATTTTGGTCTGGACAGTTTGGGGATGATGATCAATGAAGTTGCGCCCAGAGGGACAGAGGTCATGGATGAGTTTGGGGTGAGTGAAGATTGGGTGGAATTGTACAAAGTACCGGGCAGTAGTTTTTCTTACAACAACGTTTGGATCACAGACAATCCCGCACAACCCAATAAGTGGAAGTTGTCCAACATTCCCTCGAACGAAGGAAATTACCTACGCCTTTGGGCCGATGATGATGTAGAGGAGGGGATCTATCATTTGAATTTCAAGCTCAAGGGTAGTGGCGAATTTGTGGGCATTTCGTATTTGGATTACGGTGCATGGCATTGGCTGGACTCGTTGTATTATCCTGCAACTGTTTTTAACCAAAGTTGGGGCAGGGCAGTGGATGGCGCTCAGCCATGGGTGCATTTCGTTACCACCACCCCCGATGCCAGCAACCAGAGTGTTGGGGTGGAGGAACAGGTTGGGTTGTCGAATCAGGCCTATCCCAATCCCATGCAAGACGGATTTTATTGGACAGGATCTTCCCAGGTGCAAGTGGTAGATGCGTATGGACGAGTGGTGGCTCAGCAGTTGCGCGTTGGTTGGAACGAGGCGCAATCATGGTCATCCGGAGTGTATACGATTGTGGACACCAACGGCCACGTGCACCGCGTAATCAAGTGGTGATTGCTATTGGGCGGTGCCCCTCTCTCGGCTGAGCCGAGACGGGTCGGGCTTTCCGCTTTATCTTTTGGCTATCGCCAAAAGGATGCCGCTCCAATCCCTCACCGGGAGAGTGATGAAGTGATGAGGTGATGAGGTGATGAGGTAGCAAGAGCATGCAATGCGATTCGATATCCCCTCCTACCACGAAGTGGAAAGGAGGGGTGTCTCGTCTCGGCTGAGCCGAGACGGGACGGGGTGGTCTTTGAAGAGCGAAAGCGAGAAACAGAGCAAGTAGCTATGCTTCGCTTCCCAAACGGGGTGAGTGGGCCGTCGCACCGCGGAAGCGAGGAAAAAGGGAAATTTCGATTGGTTAACAGCATGCGGAAAGCGCTTGTCGTTTCGAGCGAAGCGAAACTTTCCGCATGATGTCCAAGAGAAATTTTCCCCGAGCGGCTTCGGTGCGACTTGATTTTTTGTTTC
>Ga0169931_10011083_pt1 | contig 12776 bp, 18 predicted proteins | sample Kivu_15m_20L_FD_129675 | JGI IMG/M metagenome (GOLD analysis project Ga0169931, IMG submission 129675) | Freshwater microbial communities from Lake Kivu, Western Province, Rwanda to study Microbial Dark Matter (Phase II) - Kivu_15m_20L... | ecosystem: Environmental > Aquatic > Freshwater > Lake...
CTCTTTATTATTAGATATTTTAGTAATTATTTCGTCGTCAAATTTTTCCTGCTTATCTTTGTTTTTCTTAAAATAAGATATTTTTTTATACGGTACCTTGGGGAATAGTGCGACAAAAAAAGAATAAAGATCTTTTTTAGATTCAAAGACACTAAGATATTTGTTTAAAATATTTGATACTTTAGCAGTATCAGGCGAGTACATACTTAGCCAACGATTTAAAATAAAGGGTTGAAACTCCGACTCTTGATCTACAGTAGTAAGACTATTTTTCTTTTTTGTAAATAAAATATCTGAAATATAATCGAATACGGTCATTAACAAATAACTTTTGATGTAGCTATAAAGATATCGTCGTTTAATGTGTAAAATAAGCCTATAATATCTTGCATAAAAGCTTTAGCTTGTTCGTCCGTTAGGTTTGTCGAATATGCAAATGCAGGTGCTTTTCTACCAGCGGTGATATTAATACCTGTATGACCGAGAGCCACATTGTTTTTTGAATAAGTAATACTTACACTACACTTACCCTTAGGTTGTGTTATACCGCCTTGCACATGTTCTTTATGTACAATTAAATCATCACCATCTACCTCAATAGGAGCATCAATATACTTTCTGCTTAAAATATTTGCAATCTGTGTGTTAAATAATCTTTGCCAAGCAACAGCGCCAAAAGAATCAAGATTAGGAATTTCCCATAAAAAGTTTATTGCATCATCACTATAAATAAAATCGTTCTTAAGAACATCCTCACTATCAATCATCCCCGCTGTTTCGACAACCATAGGGGCTCTAAAAGCAATAATATTGCCTATTGGTAAAGTCCTGTCTCTAAAAAATTTGTAAGCAAAGCGAGAATGTAAAAGTAACCCGTCGTAAACCTTAATATCTGTAATAATCATTTTGCTATTATAATATAAAAAAATTAAAGATCAAGATTCTCGACATATAGTTCTCAATCTTTTTAACGCCTCATTACTCTTACCTAATGAAGGTGGAAGACCGACAATATTAAAAGACTCAAAAAAATTTACATTTGTAATATATCTTTGTACATTATTTTTAATTGAATACTCGTTAACAGCTCCTTCCAGTTTGTAAGCGTCAAAAAAGTTAACAAAGCTTTCATTAAACATGTATTTTAAAAAATAAGTTATATCACAAACGAAAGCTGTAAAATCCATTGCATAGTTATTTGCATCTTTTAAATGCTCTGTATTCGTTTTATATAAAATTATATTTTCGTTTATGTTTATTTTATCTGCGTCTTTTACACCATAATGCTTTGTATATTTATCTACCTGCGCTCCATTTTGAATGGCGTGTAAAAGGTTTATATGCTTTATTTCAGGATTACTTTTATAGAAATTTAACACATCATAAAAATCTTGAATATTATTGTAAGTGAAAAACTCGTCATCTTGTATCCACATAAAATCAGTAATACCTCTTTTAAGTAATAAATTTAAATGCTTAAGTATCGTACTACCTAGAGTCATATTTTGATAAACATAAAACTCACAATTAGGTATTACAGATTTTACTTTTGTTGCTAGCCTTTTACTTTCCTCTTCAGATAAATTGTGAAAATTAAATGTTTGCAAGTCGAGACTATTAATAGCGTCAATTTTACCTGAATTAAGCCTTAAGGCATCAATTAAAAACTCTCTACTCTGCCCATCAGTTCCCGGTGACCACTGACTAGCAGAATATGTCTGTGTAAAATTAGCTATCTTTCTCATTTTTAAATTTAATAGGATAATCAGTACATACGCCAAAACAGGGTTGTTTTATTTTTTCGTTTGATACTATGACAGAATTTTTACTAACTTCTTTACCAGGGTAAGTCCATATATAGCCTCTTGAAGTTAAGGTATAATCGTCGTTTTGATGCCAAAAGCAATGAATTTTATCTTCAAGCATCTGTTTTAACGCATCAAGATTTTTTGCGTGACACCATAGTTTTTCATTTAATAAAAACTCTTTTGTAATACATGTAGTAGGTTTATCGTGACCTAGATAATAATTGTTCTTGTAATACCAAACATCTACCTCTACATCAAAATCAAAAATAAAGCATTCTTTAATAGCTGAAAAATTATTTTCTCTTTCTTTTGAAGAGCCAAATAGATTACCTCTATGCGATATAATTTTCATCATGGTTTTCTAGAAAATATTTTAAATCTTCAGGTGTACCTATACCCCACATATTTTTACTTTTTATTTTAAAAACTTTTATTTTCTTACCATCATCAATAGCTTGATTAAAGACAGGACATACATAGAATTCATTATTAACTCTAATATTTTTTTCTATCATTTTTTCAGCATATTTTACAAAATCTGAGCCTTTACGCCAGAAATATATTCCAACAGTAGCGAGATTGCTTATAGGTTTTTTTTCTGCTACTTCAACCACGTAGTTATTTTCATCAACTTTAGCAAAACTCCATTTTGGATGGGTGGATTCAAAAACAAGAATGCCACCATCAACATTGTCAGCTAGCATTGACCACATAAACTCATTACTATCCCAGTCAACAAATTGATCAGAATTAGCTAGTATCAAAGGATCATCGTTATTAATATGCTCTTTTGCAAGTAATACTGTACATGCTGCACCTTGAGTTAGACCTTCTGTGACAACAACATTGCACTTAGGAGCTATTAAATCTAAAGTATTTTTTAAGCTATACTTTTCATAATGAGCTTTTTGTACTATAAACGTATATTTGCCATTAATATTTAAATTATCAACAACGACTTGAATCATAGGCTGCCCTCTTACTTCAATTAATGGCTTTGGAAAAGTATACCCTGCTTTTTCAAATCTTGTACCTGCTCCTGCCATAGGAATAAGCACGTTGACATTACCTGCCCATTTTGACTTTGTTTTAAGAGAAGTATCGTTTATCATATCTATAGTATTTTTAATCTTTTCATAAGTTAAATCCTCTGCAGATAAAACAGAGCACAGCCATGCGCCGGAATTTGTCACTGCTTTTTTACCGATATTAGAGTCTTCAATAACTAAACATTCTTTTGGTTCTACTTTAGCTTGAATCATTGTTTTAAGAAGCATTTCAGACGATGGCTTAGGACGAGAAACGTCTTCATTAGAAAAATAAAAATCTATAAACTCTAAATATCCTTTTTTAAGTAAGATATTTTTAACTGTATCTTTAATTGAATTAGATGCAACGCTAACAGTAAACTTTTCATTTTTTAATTTTTTAAGAATATTAATTATCCTAGTATCAGGTAAAAGTACTTTATTAATATACTCTTTGGTAAACTCTTGTTTATCTTTCCAAATCTCTTCGTGTAGCTGTAAAGGTAAAGACTTAAATTTAGTAAGTAGCTCTAATTTTTTTTGTGTAGGTAATCCGTCGTAATATTTTAAATGCTCTTCCTTTGTAATTTCATAATTTGATCCATATTTCTCAAGCGCTTTATTAAGTGCATAAAAATGCATTTCTCTTGTATCAATAAGAACCCCGTCGAGATCAAACACAATATGCTTTATCATTAATCTTCCTTTTGCTTGAGCAATCTCAACGTTGAGTTTGTGTTCATTTTATACTTCCAAGTCGGCCTACATCTAGCAGACCATTCACAGTCTTCTCCTTGACCCCATACGCGGCTTTCATCAAATTTATTATTCATTAAGAAATTTTTCTTACCAATAATAACAGTACCATTAATATACATATCGTTATTAACAAAATTTGTATCATCATATAAAAGTCTATTAGCGGGTAAAAGCTTTCCGTTGTGCTCTATTCTATAAGGTGCGGTACCGCACCACCATAAAAGCCAGTCTCTCCATCTTACATTATCTTTATTTCTTATTTGACACATCGATACATCCCAATCTGTTTCAAATTTTAAATATCCTTCATACCAGTTTTTATCAAAAAAAACATAATCATGTACAATAGCTATATTTTCAAATTTTGCCTCTTCAATAATAATATTTTTCTTTTTAGTAATCCATGCTTTTTTAATAGATTCATCAAAATCAATTATTTTAATATTATCTAAAACTAAATTACCTACATTATTACCACCAACTATAATAATTTCAAATTTCTCTTTAGGTATATTAAGAGAGCTTATAGAATTTAATATACTAATAACTTGTTCATTTTCAAAAGCGATAGCTTTATTTTTAATAATAAGATTATTAGTAATAATCCCGAATGACCACGAATCAGTTTTTAAAGTATTCATGGCTGAAGAATCTATCAGATAATTCTTTATAGTCGGTCCCAAAGACATTAATTGTATTATAGGATGGATGCACTCCAAATCCATTATTAATAAAAACCATAGATAAATTATTTTCTTCTCTATAAAGGTTTAGAGGAACTTCTTCAAATTCATCTTTAAAAAGAGATTTATCGTTGACTATTTTATGCCACGTTTCAGTCTTAATTCCAAAAACACTATTACAGAAATAAGGCTTTTTATCATAAAAAAAAGACATACCGCTGCAATTTAAAAGTTTGTCAAACCGTTTTAATATAACATCTAAAATATAGTTTTGTGCATCAGCAGAAAATCTTACCGGATGTACTCCTTTATAATAATGATTTATTTTAGACACTTCATTATAAAAGTTTTCTGAACTCCAATGATGTGCTTTTGTAGTATGATTTTCAAGCTTAGAATAATCTGCACCCCATATGCTCGGTAAAGAGGTTCTTAAGAAAATTTTATTTAGAATTTGTTTTTCTTCTATGTTACAAAATTGATCAATAAACAAATCAACTGAAGGGATGCCATTATTTAAAATAGGTGATAAAAATAAATTTGTTTCGTTTTCCAAAATATCTATATTATCTAGAAAAAAATCCCATACTGCAGTGCTCAAGAAAATGTCCTCATCCAGTTTTATTGAGTATTCTGAATAAGAATCTATACCAGTTAAAATTTTTAACATATAATTACCACCTTCGACTAAGAATACATTTGTTTTAATTCCGCATTTTTCTAAATCTTCTTTATCTGCTTTCCAGTCTCTGTTTAAATTTGATACAAGTAAATTAATTGTTAAATTGCTTTTTACTTTAGAAGAAATGTTTGCTATTTCTTTTTTAAAAGAACTAATGTAAGGGCGGTTATGTAAGATGTAGTTAATTGATACAGTCTTCATATCGGCTAGCCTCATATCTATGTAAATGTCTTTCGTATACATTAATATCGCTTTGATGCATAGAAGCGTATGAACCTTCTTCTTTACTACAAATCCAAAATTCTGCCTTATGTCGCTCACTTAAAACGACAGGCAGATCTTGCGCGTGGGATAGTGTTTTGATATGAGATGTTTTTGACCACCATATATTTCCTGAAAAATGTTTTGTTGGTACAAAGGATAAATCAACACCAACTGCATCATTTTCTTTTAAAAGCTCTAATGCTTTGCTAAATTTACAAATGTTGAAATATAGCATATATTCTCTCCAATCATCGATGCAGGGGTTCGATGGGGTACCTGCACCCTTAGTATGTATGTACAAAATATTGGCATCTCTTCTATCTGAATAAAGTTTAACTAAATCTAGAGTAGAAAATTCAAACTTATTAAGAGGTGCACGCTCAGGAATTATTTTTATTTTTTGGTTATTTTTTTGATTAATAACCACTTTTTCCTGACCAGCAATATTTACAAACACTTTATGTAGTTGTTCATAAAGACCGCTCTTGTTTAAAAGCTCGAATACTCTATCAACTATTAATTGATAATTGCCAATTGTAGCGACATGAAAAAACATTACATTATTCATAATTTTCTCCTATATAAATTAATTGTAATAAGTCTGAATCTAAATTATCACATTCTAGGGTCTTAAACCCTACCATCTCATGTATTTGCTGTAATAATATTTTTGAATATACATGATGATGTATTACTCTATTTTCATTATTTACCCCCACATCATTATAGTAATTTGGACGAGATACTATCATGCAAGAAGCCTCATCTACATGGGTCATGTCGTTTTCTGAAGTATTGTTTTCATAATCTTTTATAAGATGATTAATTTCAGTGTAAGGCCTATCCTTATCCCAGCAATGATGTTTATCAGGAACAATATTAATAATTATTCCGTTTTTATCTAATAAGGTTTTCCATAAAAATAATGCTTTAATAGGATTTGCTATATGCTCAAATGTGTGTGATAGAATTAATAAATCAAACTTAATACCTTTAAACACATTTAAATCGCTTTGATTTGTCGCATCACCGAACCTAATGTTACTTCCTATTTGCGTATGGTGATGAGCTTCCATAGATGCTCTATGATTAAAATAAGTCATTTTACCAGTTAAACTATAATAAGGTTCTAACCATTTACTGGGGCCCCCTATTTCTAAAACATTATGTTTTATGAAATATTTTTTAAAACTTTCCGCATCCATCTTTAGGAAATAGCTTCAGTTACCTGATCGTTATAGATATAAGTTCTCATAAACTTATCAATATGATAGCTAGTTTTTGCAACTTTATTAATTTGCTCAGCCCACGCCCAATCTTCACCATACATAATATCTGGAAAATGATACTGCTGTGCGAGCTTTCTCTTCCAGAAGCAACAGTGCCACGGCGGTCTTTTTGCATTCGGTATAGTTACCGAATCGTTATTAGGATAGCCTAATTGAAAAGTAAGTTCATATCTAGGCGAATTATTAATATACACATATTCTTTAAAAGTTATAACATCTACATCAGGATTATTTTTTATCGCTTTTACAGCTTCTTCAATATAAAAATCGTGTACAACATCATCATCATCCATAAATGCTACAAAATTTCCTCTTGCAATATACAGAAGAGACTCGCGCTTGTATCCAATAGAACGTCTTTTATTGTCTAAGAAAACTAAAAGCTCAACATCCTTAGGGTCATTTAATTTATTAACTTGCTCTTCAAGAGATGAAAAAAGTTTCATCATTTTTCCTTGCACCCTAGACGGTGTAGAGGGTATTAAAATAGATAATTTAGGCGTAGGTGAATATTTACTCATTTTTTACCACAATCTACTTTTGCCCAATTAGGCTCAAGATTAAGATATTTACTTAAAGTTTTTACCGCTTCAACTCGCTGCGGAGCTAAGTCATGCCAAAGCTTATCACTTATTTTATCATGGTTGTCCGATAACATTCTGTCAGCTGTTTTATCCTTGCTTCTACCTCCGTATATCCAATGATTATGCTGAATATGTATATCTTTTCTCCACTTTATTCGGTTAAAGGCATTAAAAGTCTGATACATCCATTGGTCCGACCAATTAATTAAAAATTCTTCTCTTGTAAAGTACCCTAAAACTTCATAATACTTTCTATGTACAAAGGCGTTAACACAAATTTCATCCCACTGTCTATGACCATCATAACAATGAACTAGTTTAATATTATCTTTAGGACAATTTTTACTATTAAATTCTTCTAGAATTTTTTTATCCCATTCCGGAGTAATAAAAATCATATCATCACCAACGTATCCAAAAATTTCGCTAGAAGTATTTGCAGCTAAAATATTCCATATACGATTTATCCCTATAAATTTACCGTTATTTTTTATATCTACTATTCTTACGCAAGGAATAGCATCAGAGATTTTTTTAACAATATTTCTAGTTGGATCATCCTCATCAATTCCAAAAACAATCTCGACATTGTTAATGTCGCTTACTGTAGTAATAATGGAGCTAATTAAAGTTAGCTTAAGATTTAACCTTTCTCTGCTAGGAATTAAGAGACTTATCTTCATTTTGGTTTAATTGTTTTAAGAAATTTAATTACATCTTCTTTTGTTGTGTCGGGAACACAGCCTTGCCAAGCGGGAGAATATCCGTGTTTGTCTTTAAACTTTTGTGCGCCATCCTCAAAATTTTTTCTCCAATCACTTCTAGGTCTAATAGCACTACTTTTTTCAGAGCATTCAATTTCTTCTAAATAATCCATACTATTAGCAAGGTCTGGCCAATTCCAATATGGTGTAGTAAATTTATTTAAATACAGTCTATAATCATGATCTACATGATCAAATGCATTAAGAAACTGCTCATCTATAAGCCCTGTATCTAAAAGCGAATTACGTGTATAGTAACAAAATGCTCCCACACTCGCTTGGTTAATAGCAATTTGTACTTTTCCGTAGTCAACAATAAATCTTGGACATGGCTTACCACCTGAGATATTGTTTTTATTAGCCGGTCCATGATAACCATAGTTAAAATGCTGAATGCCTGTTATTTTACCCGCTTCAATATATCGTTCAAAAACGTTTGCATCTTTAACTACTATATCATCTTCAATAATAAAAATATGATCGCAATCGCTGTCTAAAAGATATCTAAATAAAATATTTTTTGATTTACCTACCCCCAAATTAACGTTATTATGAAAATAAGTAAACGGCTTTTCTTTTTGTAGCTTTTCAATATCTGCAAAATCAGAGCCATCGTTAACAACAGCAATTAAGTAGTTACTAGGGATTGATCTAAAACACTTTAGAAAAAATTTAGGCCTATTACATGTAACTATGCCTACTCCAATCTTTTGCATATTACAATATTATAGTATAAATAATAGGGATGGCAATAGACTCTTCAAATAGTAACATAGTAAGCATAAACAGTCTACCCCAAACACAATTAGCTGTTGACGGTGATTTATTGATTTTACAAACGGAAAACGGTGTTCAGACTATTGATTTTCAAAGCTTTAATGTTGTTAAAACTGATGCAGTAGGTAATGCAACGGTTTTAGGTAGCATATCTGGGAATGATGCTTATTTTTCTAACGTAAAAGCTTTAAGAGCCGTAGATGCTCAGTATTTCGTTTCAAATAATAACTTAGGTACATATGCTCCAAACAACTATTACAATACATTTACAATTAATAGAGGGATTATTACTAGTGCAGCTTATGTCTTAGGTTCGCCTGAATATGATAACTTAACGACCTCTTTTCTTCCTAACCTAACTACCTTTCAAAATTCTATTTATAAAGTTGTAGTGGATGAATCGAGCGGCGACTCAGGTCAAAGCCCTGTAATCGTATTACAAGGAAGAAATTCCCAAGCTTATAATTTAGCAGGTTTTTACGGAAGATATCCAAATATAACGCCTGGTTCGGTACAACCACAGCACTTTATTCTTGCAAGTACTGTTATATTATCGTGTTGCCCCTTTGTTACAAATATTGTTAGTGATGGAGCTGGCGGTTTAACATTTACTGTAAATGCAGGTTATGCAGTTACGCAGGACTCCGCCATTAATTGGAGACTCCTCTACACATATACTAATCCTTAAAATGTTACCTACAGCTACAGAAGTAAAGAATGGAGATTTTCTTATTCTTCAAACACAAACCTATACAAAAAGTATAGATTTTAATAATTTAAATTTTTTAAAAACTGATACTAGTGGAAATGCCGTTGTACTGGGTGATCTCTCAGGTAATAATTCTTTTTTTAATACATTAAGTGTATTAGATAATTTTGCATGTAATACTTTTACTACTAGTGGTGTTTCCGGGGTAAACTTACCTACCGAATCGTATAACCAATTTATTATTAATGGTGGTCTTGTTACAAGGGCAGTTAGTTCTTTAGGCTCTCCAGAATATGCAACTCTTACAGGTACAGTAATACGTAACATAACAGCTTATCAAAACAATTTTTATAAACGTATTGCTGATGAATCTAGCACTAGCCCATGGATACTTCCTGCAAACCAATACATTCTTATTTTACAAAATACAAGAACAAGAACGTATGTATTATCAGGATTTTTTACACGCAATCCTTGGATATCTTTAGGCGAATTAAAACCGTGGCATTTTTATCTTACCCCTACCCTAGCCGTATCTTCAATTCCTTATGTAGATATTATAGGCACTGATCATCATAATAATTTAACATTCCAGGCTGATGCAGGGTATTCTCTAAACACCTCTACTAACTTTTCTTGGAGAATATTTTTTAGTAAGAAAATTTAACTTGCGTGAAATAGTAAAGCTTTATTTATTTTAGCTAAAGCTTTTCTAGGATGATGACCTTCTTTTAAAAGTCTACCATACTCGTTTTTAAATGCTTTGACAAAGTCTTCTGATAAAGCAAAATTCTTAGGATAAAACTGTCTAGTTACAGTTTTAAGAGGCTTAAAACCTTCGAGTAGTTTTTTATACTGATCATTAAACTGAGCCATGTAATTATTTATGGCCAGTGGTTATTCTATTTCTAATTTCTTTCTCGAATTGTTCGTCAATTAAAATATCTTTTTGTGTTTTAAGCAGTTTCTCCATTTTATCTAAGTTTTCAGAGTCTAGTACACTAGGCTCGCTATCATTTAAATCGCCATTATCGCTAATATAAAGCTTTGCCATTTCTATACGCTGTTCTGGATTTCCAAAAATTTCTATAATAGGTGGCCTATCATCTTCTTTCATAAACGGGCAAACGCCCTTTGTCATTAGATTATAGCTTATAGCTTTAAAAATATTATCAATTTCTTTAATAAACGTTTCATCTATCTCTCTGTTTTCTTTAAGCTCAAGCTTTACCGGGGCAGCTCTTGTTATAGGTATAAAGAAAATTATATCAATAGCTTGCATACTTTCACGAACAAGCAGTATACATTTATCAATAAAATCTTTATCAATATCTGAAGATCTTTTTGCTTCACTCCATATTGAATAAATTAAATTATCTAAAGGGCATCTATCGAACAAAATTTTATCACCTTTTTCTGTTTTTTGTATATCATCTATTAAACAATTTAATATTTTCCATTGACCGTCCTTATCGACTTTCTTATTAATGTTAATTGTTTCTTCCTTAAGAAGCTTTCTATAAGACTCTTCAGACCTTTTATATGCAGGCCAATTCTTTAAAAAATCATTTATAAAAGTTGATTTACCTTGACAAGCAGATCCTACAACAGCAATTCTCATTATTATACTTTAAGTGCTTTATCCCAAATTACAAGTTGTAGGCGTGGACTAAATTTTAAATTATGTTTTTTGCAGAGCTCCGCAACCATAAAAGATTTTTCAGAATGCTCTTGTCGACTACCACAACAAGGCATTAACCATACTCTTTCCTTTGGTACTTTTATAGCAGGGTTATGTATGTATTTTTCTAAAACTTCATTTAAATCTCTTTCGTCATTAATAACAAATTTAAACCCAGAATTGTGGTCGACGTGCCACTTTAATACATCAGGTTTAAATCTCTTATTTTCAGGATCACCATTATTACTAAGTTTAGGTGACGTTGTAAATGTCGCGTTATATTTTGTTACCCATCTTTCCAGAGGAGTAATGGTTGCATTTGTCTCAAAATCGATATGTGGACAAAAACCAAATCTTTCACCAAACACTCTCACTAAAACCATAAGTTTAAGCTGTTGTATCATAGGCTCGCCACCGGTAATTTTCCAAATAGCTCCGTCTTTTAAATGACAATTATAACTTCTTTGTGCCATATAGTCAAATATTTCATCAAAGGTCATTTTATTTTTTACTGACCAACTAACAAAACTATCACAGCCATGAGGAGAGTCAGGAGATGCAAACCCTTTGCAAGTTAAGTTACACATAGACAGTCTCATAAAAACGGAAGGGTGACCTGCATATTCACCTTCACCTTCTATGGTATAGAAAATCTTATCGTCACTAAGATAAAGCGTGGGGTTACGGTCTGTAGGTTCTGCTATATCCATTTAATTATTATAATTTATTTATGTGTATCTTCAACTAGTTTCTTAAAAAGGGATTCAGCAATTAAGTAAATTTCTTTATTGTGCTCGCTTTCAGAATAGCAATAATTTGTTTTAACGAACCTATAAAAATGATCTCTAGCAATTCTACGAAATTCTCCTAAAACATGATGTAAATTTTTAAATTCCTTATCAGTTAATTTAGCATCTAATTTTACACTCATTAAATTTATTTTAATTGACAAATTGGCTTTATCCAGAATAAATATTATTAGATGTCAAAGAAGGACAGACAGCTTAAAAAAGCTGCTCGCGAAGACGGAAAGCTTATAAAATCTGATATTCTATTGAATTTCAAGATAGATCAGAAATTTCATTTTAATGATCACCATAAATCTTTTGTTGAGAAGGCATTTAATGATAGTACACATATTTTATTTTGTGACGGACCTGCAGGTTCTTCCAAAACATATTGTGCAACATATGTAGCTTTAAGCATGCTTAAGGAGAAAAGAATAGATGAAATTTTATATATTAGAAGTATAGTAGAATCAGCTACTAGAAAACTTGGGTCATTACCTGGAGAAGTAGACGATAAGTTTAGACCATGGAGCATACCATTAATGGAAAAATGTGATGAGTTAGTAGGCAGACAAGTAACAAACGTATTATTTGAGAATGAATATCTTAAATGTATTCCGGTAAATTTTCTAAGAGGGGCAACATTTGCTAATTGCGCAGTAATAGTCGACGAAGCTCAAAATTTAGAGCATAGTGAATTGGTAACAATTTTGACACGTTTTGGAAAAAATTGTAAGATGTTCGTCATAGGCGATTCTTTACAAGCAGATATAGGTGTACAAAAATCTGGTTTTAAAAATATAATGAGCGGTTTTGATTCCGATGAAAGTCACGAACATGGAATAAGCGCTTTTCATTTCACTGAAGATGATATTACCAGGAGTAAACTATTAAAATATATTGTAAAGGTAATTCAGAAAATTAAGCCTAAAGCTTAACTTCCCCAGCTAGTACCACCAA
>Ga0169931_10011084_pt1 | contig 12775 bp, 10 predicted proteins | sample Kivu_15m_20L_FD_129675 | JGI IMG/M metagenome (GOLD analysis project Ga0169931, IMG submission 129675) | Freshwater microbial communities from Lake Kivu, Western Province, Rwanda to study Microbial Dark Matter (Phase II) - Kivu_15m_20L... | ecosystem: Environmental > Aquatic > Freshwater > Lake...
AGGGAAAAGTTCAACTGTAGTAGCTTAATTTATTCATCATTAAAAACTGAAAAACATGTCTAACGATATCCGTTACCTAACCCCGATTAACATCGACATTAAGAAAAGCAAATACTGTCGCTTTAAGAAAACAGGCATCAAATTTATCGACTACAAGGATGCAAATTTCTTGTTGAAATTGGTAAATGAGCAAGGTAAAATTTTACCTCGTCGTCTTACTGGAACTTCTGCGAAGTATCAAAAAAGAGTTAATAAAGCAATCAAACGTGCGCGTCACCTTGCTATTCTTCCTTACGTAGGAGATATGTTGAAATAATATTGTCGAACGAAATCATTAAAAGATCATGGAAGTTATTCTAAAGAAAAACGTTGACAAACTAGGTTATGCCAACGAAGTAGTAAAAGTGAAGCCTGGATATGGAAGAAATTTCCTTATTCCTCAAGGATATGCGGTTCTTGCAACACCCAGCGCTCGCAAAGCACACGAAGAAGTAATGCGTCAAAAATCACACAAAGAAGCGAAAATGTTAGCTGAAGTTCAAGCAGTAGCAGCTAAACTTGCTGAAGTGACTTTGACTATCGGAACTAAAGCTGGTGAAAATGGTAAGATTTTCGGTTCAGTAAATACAGTTCAAATTGCTGATGCACTTCGTAAAGAAGGTTTTGAAATCGACCGTAAGTCTTTAAAAATTAAAGAAGAGCCAATCAAAGAATTGGGTACTTACGAGGTTGAAGCAAACCTTTACAAAGGTGTTAAGCAAACCTTCAAATTCAATGTAATCAGCGAGTAAGCTTATTATACAACTTTTTAAAGCCCGAATCTCGGGCTTTTTTTATGTTTTAAATTTTTTTGAAATTGCTCTTTCCATTCTTCAACTGAGCAACCTAACTCAAAATAATTCAGTCTAATCAGTTGTTGTTTAATCTCCACTGCAAAAAATGAAAATTCTTTATCTCTTCTACTTTTTTATTCTGTTATCAAGTAATCTATCAATCAGTCAAAATTCCTTAAACACCTTTCCTGCGCCAACGCAAAGATGGCTTGCTATTGGTGATTTGGACGTTGGCGGCTCTCAAATTACTGTTGAAGCACTTTACAAAAGAGCAGCTAATGGAAATATTCAAAATATTGTATCCAAACACCTTGATCCAAGTAATGTAAACTATCTACTTCGACCAAATAATTTTCAAATCACAACTACAGGAGGCTTTAAAGTGGTTATGAGTCCAATCCCCGTGGTGAATAATGTTTGGTATCACGTTGCGGCTACGTATGACGGCTCTTCCATCAAGCTATACATCAATGGTTGTTTAGTGGCGGATAGTGCTCATACGGGTACAATAGTTACTAATGATTTAGTGGCTGCAATTGGAACACGTTCAGCAAGTGCAACTACTGATCATTTTCGTGGCTCAGCAGATGAGGTTAGGATTTGGAATATTGCGAGATCGGCGACAGAAATAATGGAAAACATGAATGATTTGCCTAATCCTACAACTCAAACGGGATTGCTAGCTTACTTTAAATTCGATGGTGACTACATCAACGTTCAAGGAAATGCCACGTTTGATGGAGTTCCACAAGGTTCTCCGACATTTGATGAACAAGCGCCAATTATTGATTTTCCAAGGATTTTAGATATTCAAACAACCGCGGCGTCTTGTTTTGGGTTCAGCGATGGAACTTTAAATATATCTGCGGTCGGAAATAATATCACTTATTCACTTGATGGACAAACATTTGGGACAGATTCAACATTTATCAATTTATTAGGCGGAACTTATACCGCTTATATTGAATCAGCAGATGGTTGTAGAGCGCAACAAACGGTAATTATCGACCAACCTGAACAAGTCCCAATGCCAATTTTACAAACAAATACACCAATTTGCCAAGGTGAGCCTTTAGTAATGTTCGCTGACAGTGTAGATAATGCTATTTGCTATTGGATAGGACCGAACGGTTTTTTGGATACGGGATATAGTGTCGTTTTTGACGATGCACAACCGAACCTGCACTCAGGAGAATATCAACTTTTTGTTATCCGAAACGGCTGTTCAAGTGATACATTGCGACAAACAATTGTAGTTAACCCGATTTATAATCTTACCGTTGATGCACGAATTTGCGACAATGAAACCTATGAGTTAGGAGGACAACAACTTACTGAGCCTGGAACTTACAATTTAGCGCTTACAACAGTTGCAGGTTGTGATTCCATTATCAATTTGAATTTATCCGTTTCTCCAACTTACAGTTTTACCCGAGATACAACACTTTGTGAAGGTGAATTCTTTGTTTATCAAGGTCAAACTTTGAATGCGAGTGGAACTTATCCTTTTCTTTTGCAAACAGTAGAAGGTTGCGACTCGTTAATTACTTATATTTTAGTTGTTTACCCAATTCCAGCCTCCCCAGTTTTAAGTAATAACAGTCCTTTAGAGTGTCCAGGAGACCTACTAATCATGCAAGCAGAGGCAGTTGATGGTGGAACATTTGCTTGGATAGGCCCAAATAATTTTGTTTCCGACACGACTTTTATTTCATTCGAAGCATTTCCGCAAAACATGGGAGATTATTCTTCAACGGTAACAGTTAATGGCTGTACGTCTCCACCTTCAACGATTAATGTGTTGATTGAAAAAATATTTGACTTTGACAGTTTCGAATTTCCAAACGTGATAACTGCAAATAATGATGGCGTAAACGATAATTTGGATTTAGTTGAAATTTTTCAAACGTGTCAGACTTTCAAATTTTTTGTTTTAGACCGTTGGGGTAATTTAATTTTTGAACAAACGAATGAAACGGAGCCATTTGCTGGAAAAGATTCAAAAGGGAATGACTTAGCTGACGGCGTTTATTTTTATCGCCTTGATTATACAGAAGGTGTGAAAAATGGATTCATACATCTGTTTCACTAAGTTAGCTAAGTTCTTTATTGAAATACCTGGCCGTGTTATACCGACGACGAAATATAACGTCGCAATCGAACTGAGGTTATTATTCCTCAGTTGGCTTTGCAAACATTCGGTTTTCTTCTTTGGGAGTTACGAATACTTTAAAACGCAATTTCTCTTCTCGACTTTTCGTATTTGTTTTCAGAAAAATTGTTCTGTCTTGATAAAAGTATTTGCCGTTCGTGTCAAACGTAACTGGTATTTCGAATTCCTCTCCGGGTTGGATTGGACGTTCGGGAAGAATAACTTTGGTACATGTACATTCAGCCTCAAAGTCATAAATTTCCAATGGAGCATCACCTTTGTTTCTTGCCTTATAAATGTAAGTTAACTGAACACCTTCGTCTGTTCGAGGAAACTTGATAGTAGAATGTTTGGCATTAAAAATCGGATATTGTGCGTAACTATCAAAACCAAAGTGACATAGCACCAACAACAACAACAAAACGCTCAAACGATACACTGCCATTATGAACGCGAATGTAGTGTTAATTTGTTCGGAATAAGTTTTAAATGACTTTACTAAGCCATGTTTATTCAAAAAAAATAGGAACATCTCAAAAACAAAAAAGGTTCGAAATTTCCCCCTAACCTTAGTGTATGCTTTTCAGTATTTTCTTAGACGTGTAATGCTCTATTTTCAGTAGCGGCCAACGCTGCTTCCTTAACTCCCTCAGAATAAGTAGGGTGCGGGTGACAAATTCTTGCCATATCTTCTGCTGATGCTCTGTATTCCATTGCGGTAACTGCCTCCATAATCAAATCTGCCGCACGTGCAGCAATCATGTGCACACCTAAAACTTCATCTGTTTTTTCGTCTGCTAAGATTTTAATAAATCCGCCAGTGTCCATACTCGCACGCGCTCTTCCTAATGCTTTGATTGGGAAATTACCCACTTTGTAGGCAACACCTGCAGCTTTCAATTCTTCTTCAGTTTTACCCACCGCTGCAACTTCTGGCCAAGTGTAAACAACACCCGGAATTAAATTATAGTTAAGATGAGGTTTTTGTCCTGCCAACAATTCTGCAACATAAACTCCTTCCTCTTCAGCTTTGTGTGCCAACATTGCGCCTCGTACAACATCACCAATCGCGTAAATATTTGGAACGGTCGTTTGTAAATGGTCATTCACTTCCACTTGTCCGCGATTATTTGCAGTTAAACCTGCATTTTCCAAAGCTAATCCGTCTGTGTATGCTTTTCTTCCAACTGCAACCAAACAATAATCCGCTTCTAAATTCACTTCTTCACCTTTTTTGTTCAAAGCAGTTAAAACAACGTAATCTCCTTTGTTTTCAACCTTTTGAACCCGGTGTTCCATGTGGAATTTAAAACCTTCTTTCTTTAGTATTTTGGTGAATTCCTTTCCGATTGAACCGTCCATAGTTGGTAAGATTGTCGGTGCGAATTCCACCACTTCTACGTTTGTTCCAAGTCTTCCGTAAACCGAACCAAGCTCCAATCCAATTACTCCAGCACCAATCACCAACATTTTCTTAGGAATTTCTGGAAGATTTAAAGCTTCCGTTGAGGTGATAATTCGTTTTTTATCAGGTTCCATTCCTGGGAAGAAATTTGGTTTTGAACCTGTAGCAATAATGATATTTTTTGCTGTCAAATTGCTGGTAGAACCATCATTGGCGGTAACTTTTACGGTGTTTTTATCCACAAAAGAACCAATTCCTGTATGAACATAAATTTTGTTTTTGTCCATTAAAAACTTAACCCCTGAACAAGTTTGACTAACCACATCATTTTTGCGCTTAATCATTTGCTGAAGGTTTGGTTTAACGCCCTCGATTTCAATTCCGTGTTCAGCAAATGTGTGCGTAGCATTGTGGAAATGTTCAGATGAATCCAACATTGCTTTTGAAGGAATACACCCCACGTTTAGGCAAGTTCCCCCCAAGGTGTTGTATTTTTCGATGATTGCGGTTTTCATTCCTAATTGTGCACAGCGAATTGCTGCAACATATCCACCAGGACCAGATCCAATAATAACTACGTCGTAAGCGCTCATGAGAAAAGTTTTTCGGCAAAGTTAATACAGCAAACGGAATGACATCAAACAAGAAAATACAAGTGATAGAAGTAACAGAGAAATCGCTGAATTTTCAATTACTTTTTCAGTGCATTAACAAATAGCAAATCCTCTTCCTCCCCATGTTGTGATAAGATTTCTGCGAGGTAATTCAATTTTTCGTTGAGTACACGATAAGACAAAAGATGTTGTGCAACTCGAAAATCATTTTGAAGTAATTCAATTAGCAGAAGCAACTGTTCTTCAAGTTGTTCGTGACTGCGCATAAAAGCTTCGGCTAGGTCTTGTTTTTCTTCAGGAAGTTCATTCAGTAAATGTGGAAAAACCAAACTTTCCTCTGTCTGAATGTGTTGTTCCAAACGACTACACAAGCCAAAGAATCGCGAAGATGCAACTTTCCAAATTCCCGAATACGGAACTTGTAACTCATTAAAAACCACAATTAAATGTTGTTCGATTTCAGGTAGAAGCTTATTGAGGAGAAGTTTATGGGTTTCTTTTAAGTCATTAATCAATTGGAATTTATTAATTGCTAAAGCACAAGGAGTGTTAAAACAAACTGCTGAATTGGTGTGAATCATTGGTCAAAATTTTGAACAACGAAGTACGACTTAAAATTTAGATTTCGCAATACCATTTTAAGGGTATTTGTAAGGTAGGAGGAATGACAAAGGATTTATATCTAATATCTCTTGTACTCATTCTGAATTGAAAGAAACGTCGGGGAAACTCGGCGTTTTTTTTGTGCAATAAATTCAAGTTCAGGTAAAAAAAATTCTGTTGCGAACCTGTTTGTAATTATTAAAAAAATGGATTTGAAAACAGAAAAATCATTCAACAGAGAAACCTCTACCGAACAAATACCCATTCATGCCCTTTCGACAAATTTTCATCGTAGGAATACCCATCAACATTGTAAAGTTTCAATTCCTCAATATTTGAAAGTTCATTTTCAATTAGATACCTTGCCATTGCTCCACGTGCGTGTTTAGCGTACATCATCACTATTGAAAACTTACCATTTTTAAATTCTTTGAAAACAGGAGTTATGATTGTGTTCTTAATCAGTTTCGTTTGAATTACTTTGAAATATTCATTGGATGCAAGATTCACAAAAACCTCGTCCTCTTTTGTCTCTTTCAAAATCGCTTTTGTCACTTTGTCATCCCAAAATTGATAAAGGTTGCGTTGATTTTCTAAGGGAGAAAAAGACGTTCCCATTTCCAAGCGATAAGGAAAAATTAAATCGGAAGGTTTTAAAACACCATATAAACCCGATAAAATTCTAACTTTTTCATCTGCTTTCAATTGTTGTTCTTTTGTCAAACTTGAAAATTGTAATCCACGATAAACTTCTCCTGTAAACGCCAATGCTGCTGCGATGAAGGTTCCATCATTCACATCTACCTTTCGCCAATTTTTGAAGCGACTCACATTTAATTCCGCTAAATCAGCTGAAATATCCATTAATTCTTGAAGATCTGTTGATTTCATTTTTTTTAAAGACTTCACCAATTGTGCGGCTTCTTTTTTAAATTTAGGTGCAGCTGACCACGATAATTTACCAGCATTTTCTTGGATACTTTTTGCAGGGGATAAAAGAACTTTCATTTTAATCAATTGAGTTTTTATTGTTTGAAAAACAAGTTTTATTAAAAAATGTTATTTCGGTTATTAAGTTGTCATTTTTAAAAACGCTAAATTTAGCCACTAAACTCTTAAACTAAATCGATGAAACATTTATTCACCACACTCGGTGTCTTTGCTTTCACAGCAGTTTTCGCACAAGAATCTCAATTCATGGGTTACTTTTCTCCAGTAAAAGCTGAATTGGTTCCGGCGAGCAAAGATCAAATTTTGCCGAAAAACGAGGTCATTAAACCAAATTTTAAAGGCAGAGAATTAATCGAAGTTGACCAAGCTCCTCACCACAATTTGGATTGGGTTTGGCAACAACATGAAAACACTCAAAAAAATGCATCCGCACAAATTTTATGGCAGGTACAAGGAGTTGGGGCTAATGTTTCTCCTCCCGATCCTTCAGGTGCCACGGATAGTCTATACTATGTACAAGGAACCAACTCAAACGGCGGTGCTTCTATTCGAATTTTAAACAAGGCAACTGGTGCCAATGTGGGTAGTGTTTTTGCTCTTTCATCCAAAGGTTCACCAGCAATCACAGGAGCCGGAGACCCTATTATTCTTTACCACAAACCTTCAAGACGTTGGTTTTTAACCGAATTTTCAAGTTCAGGTAATCGTCTTTTGGTTTATGTTTCTCAAACTTCCAATCCTCAAGGTGCTTACAACAGGTATTCCTTCACTTGTCCTAACTTTCCAGACTATCCAAAATGGAGTTTCTCTACTTCGTCAGATGCTTTATTGGTTTCTACAAACGAAGGTGGACCGCCAACAGTTTACGCCATGCGCTTGAGTAGTTTGTTGGCAGGTACGGCTTCCCCATTTATCAGAGTTCCAATTGGCTATGCTCTAAACGGTTTTGGTTTCCAATCCATTACACCTGTTGATTTGGAAGGTGATAATCCTGCACCAGAGGGCATGAAGCCTTTGTTTGTTCGTCACCGAGACGATGAACGACATTCAAACGGTTCGCCAGATAGTAATACCAACGACTGGATTGAAATGTGGGAAATGACCATCAACTGGACTAACAATACAGCAACGGTAGCAAAAGTTCAGGACGTCGCAATTGCAGAAATTGACTCTCATCTTTGTGGATTAACGAGTTTCCAATGTTTTCAACAACCAAATACCAATACACGTTTAGACCCTCTTCGTGAGACGGTTATGTTCAAAGCACCTATGCGTGTTTTTGATACGCACCAAGCTTTGGTTTTGGCTTTGACAACAGACGTAAACGGACAAGACCGCGGCGGAATTCGTTGGATTGAACTTCGTCGTCCTACTGGTTCGTTGGGCAATTGGTCACTTCACCAAGAGGGAACTTACGCGCCAGGAACAACCAACCGTTGGATGCCGGGTATCAACATCGACAAAGACGGAAATATTTTAATGGCTTACAGCACTTCAAGTTCAGCGGCTGGCGATTTTCCTTCACTTCGAATGACAGGTCGTCGCGCTTGTGACCCACTAGGACAAATGACCATCCCTGAAACGACCATCAAGGCTGGACTTTCGTCAAGAACTTCAAATACACGTTGGGGAGATTATCACCACATGGATATCGACCAATTTGACGGTAAAACATTCTATTTTACAGGAGTTTACATGGAAGCTCAAAACGCAATCCGCACAAGTGTAAGTGCCATGCGTATCGACCCTTATGTAACGGATGCGGCCGTTGCCAATGTGTTTGCCACAAATCCTAACGGAATTTGCGGTGCAAGTGCGGAGATAGCGGTGGTTATTTCAAATCAAGGTACATCGGCAATATCCAATGGAGCGCTAACTTGGCAAATTGGAAACGGAACACCAACTACTGTAAACTTTACTTCAAGTGATTTAGATGCGAATGGTAACGCAGACACTGTTATATTTTTGGTTACTGGATTAACCGCAGGAACAAATAATATTACAGTAAATCTTACAGCAATAAACGGATCAACACCAGACGAAAACGCATGTAATGACCAAAAGACAATAGTTTTAGAAACAACTAGCGCTGCGGGATTCACTACGAATATTGTAGTTGATGTTGTTCCAAACTGCGGAACTCAAAACGGACAAGTAAGCCTAAACGTAACCGGTGGACAAGCTCCTTTCACTTATGTTTTGGGCGAAACATCTCAGTCGTCGCCAACGTTCAATAATATTGGTTCAGGTTCTTACAACTATTCAATCACAGATGATCAAGGGTGTACCACTTCGGGTGTGTACAATTTAGTGGCTGATGTTGTTGTTGAATTAACCCCTGCACCGCAAAATGCTACGTGTTTTGGTTCACAAAATGGAAGTGTAAGTTTAACTGCTAGTGGCGGAACTGCTCCTTATCTTTATTCGGCAAATGGAACAGATTTCGTTTCTTCCAACAATTTCTCTAATCTAGGAGGAGGTTTGTATAATTTCTTCACACAAGATGCAAATGGTTGTCAAGGTTCTGTTGCAGTGAATATTACACAACCTAACGCAATAACTTTAAATGCTATTCCAACCATGATTTCCTGTAACGGCGGTTCAGATGGAAGTATTACCGCAGCTGCTCAAGGTGGAACAAGTCCTTATACTTATAGCGTGGATGGAAACAACTTTGGAACGTCTGCCGTGTTCTCAAATCTTGGTGTTGGAACTTACACGGTAACGACAAAAGATGCTAACAACTGTTCACAAACTTTCCAAACCTCTATTACCCAACCCGCTGCAATTGTATTTAACGCATTTTCAACAGCTTCAACAGGAAACGATGGAACAATCAGTATGAGTGCTTCAGGAGGTTCAACACCTTACACGTTCAGTATCAACGGCGTGAATTACTTTGGTGGTTCTTTCTTTAGTGGTCTTGCGCCGGGTGAATATACTTGTTACGTGAGAGACAACAAAGGGTGTATTCAAACAACAACAATCACCGTTGAAGAAACGGCAAATTTGAGCGATTTGACTATCGAACTACATGAAGTAATTCTTTATCCTAACCCAAATAACGGAATTTTCGAGTTGGAAGTTAAAGGAGTTAAAGGCGCGAGTGTAGAATGTCGTTTATTTAATGTGAATGGGATTGAAGTGTCACAATTTACTTTGAGCGCAACCAACGGACAAATCAAAAAGACAATGGAATTGAGCCCTAAATTAGCAGCAGGAAGTTATTTCCTTGGTGTCTATAATTGGGAAAAAGCGGTTGTGAAACAATTCGTTAAACAATAATCAACAAATTCATTTTCGTAAAAGGCGGTTGATTCAATCGCCTTTTTTGTTTGTGAAATATGATTGACGATCATAGATAAAAACAACTATGCCTAAAAAGTGACGATTCTACGTGGTGAAGTCCTACAAAAGTCGTTTAGGTATTAAATCAAAAAAGACGTGCCCACTGACCAAGAGCAAAGAAAACGCCTAATTAACAGAACGTATTTGGCGGTTTGTTTTGGTGGAATTTTTCGGGTAATTGGCTAGATGTTAGCGGATGGGTGTTTTCAATACTTTTAGGGTTATTTGTTTTGTTAAATTTCATTGTTATTTTATCGTGTAACTTACATTCCTTCCTTTTCCTTGCTTTTCAATCAGTCCCTTTTTGTGTAACTCTGACAAAAGTCTTTTTACAGTTGGTGCTGGTATCGCCAACTTTTCGGAAATTTCTCCTGACTGGATGTTTGGACGGTTTTGAATAATAGTGTAAATTGATTTTTCTTTGGACGAAAGTTGTGTTTCCAGACCATTTTTTTGCAGTTTTGTCATTAGTTGCGATTGTATATTTGACAAGCAATTCAAAAAGAATAGTATCCACTCTGTCACATCTTCGTTTGGGCGTTGAGTCTGACAACTTCTAAGCACTTGATAATATTCGTTTTTTCGATTTTCTATTTCGTGTTCAAAACTCACATATTGTATCCACTTATATCCGTTTTTGAGTAGCAAAAGCGTTGAAATCAAGCGGCTTATCCTGCCGTTTCCGTCTTGAAAAGGGTGAACGCTCAGAAAATCATAAACAAAAGATGCCACTTTGATTAAACTGTGTACTTCCTTTTCTGAATTATACCAATTGATTAACTGCTTTATTGCATCTTCAGTTGCAAATCCCGCTTCTGTGGTTTGGAAAATGATTTGTCTTATACCATCTGGAAATGATGCTTCAACTGCGTTACTATGCATCTTATAATTACCCTTATGCCATTGGTCTTTGGCACTGTATTTCATCAAACTATTGTGTAAATTTTTGATATGGTTTTCTGTAACGCTGATACCTTCATAAGATTCCGAAATCAAATCCAATACTTCAAAATATCCAACTACTTCCTGAGAATCTCTGTCGGTAAGCTTGGTAATGTCAATTTCTTGAAGTAGTACATCAACTTCTTCATCACTCATCTTGTTGCCCTCAATACGGTTTGATGCTCCTACGCTTCGAACGGTTGCAATGCTCTTCAATTCCTTGAGACTTTGTCCTTCTTTACGTTCAATAGCTGTCCAATTTGCATCAAATCGGTCTATTTCACTGATTAAGTTAATCAGTTTCCAATCAATATTCAATTGAAAATTATATACTCTGTTGTTCATTTTGATACGATTTGATACGTAAAGATACGATTATGATTCGAAACGGCAAATGAAACTCGATACGATTTGATACGTTTAGGTTTGATTCTGATATGAAAAAAGTTATTGTTTTCAGTCGTTTACTTCTCGTGCTATTGGTTTTTTCGCCTTGCTACGTGTTTATCTGCGCCTTGCGTCAATTTCCACTATACCCCATCCAACCAATATTGATCTATTTTTTTAAAATCAATGCTTAATCCGATTTTTACTGTTTCTGCTTTGCTTTTTGTTGGTGGGAGGAAATGGGATATAAGTAGCGTGTTGTCTAGTTAGGTTTCCCAAAGATAGGTTTTTGTTTCAGTTTTCCAAGCCGTCATTGGTCTTTTCAGCTGCACAAATCCTGTGGGGAAAGGTATGCTCAAACAATAAAAAGCCTCTCACTGTCAATTACTGGCAGGGCGGGCTACTCGATTGTGTGGAGTTTTTTTATCTTTCAACTTTTTTCATTTTAATTGTGAGTATCGTTTCTAAAACCAATTAAGTTTTCATTGTCTATTTTCATTGTCAAAGAGTCCGTTTTTAAAATCCATTTACCGTTTTCATTTACACAATTTCCGTCCAAAAAACCCCAAGAAGAACCAGGATTTAAGCTATAAGTCATACTAAATTCATTTGTTTCTTTCCATCTTATCAATGAAAAAGTAGTGTCGGCTCTCTGAAATGTCCATTCTTCTAATCTTTTGTTTTGGTGTCTGTCAGTACCTTTTCCAAATAAGTAAAACATTATAATTGAAGCTGTTACAGAGTTTACAAGAAATACTTTTGTGTACTCTTTCTTTTTCTCATAAAAAAGTACTCCGGCAATAATTAGATTAAGAACAAAAACAAATGGAATTAGAAGAATAATTTCTATTGATACACTTGGGTCTGGGTCCATTTGATAGACCCATAGCCAAATCAGTCCAAAGTCAATAACAGCAAGTCCTAATATTTTAAATAGTGTTCTCATTTGTACTGTCGGTCTTTAAAATACCACATAAAGTATTTAACTCCGCATTACGTTTATCTCCATCATACCCCCACCCAACCAAAATCAGTTAATTACTTTAAAGTCTATGCTTAATCCGATTTTTACTGTTTCTGCTTTGCTTTTTTTTTGTGGGAGGAAATGAGACATAATTAGTGCGTTATATTGTTAGGTTTCCCAAAGATAGGATTTTGTTTCAGCTTTCCAAGCCGTCATTGGTCTTTTCAGCTGCTCAAATGCTTTGATTATAAAGCGAGTTCAAAAAATTAAATCAAGAAAGAGATGCCCTTCATTCGAGAGCAAAGAATACGCCTAATGAACAGAGCTTATTCGGTGGTTTGTTTTGGTGGTATTTTTTTTGGTGACTAGCTAAATGTTACATGCGGTTTTTCTTTCTTCGGTCAATTCGTCCGTTAGATTTTTACGTTCAGTTCAAGGCGTCCGCCAAAACCAAGTTCAATGATTTTTTGAAGTGTCGAAATGCGAGCTTCTTTTATATTGTTCTCAATTTTTGAAATGTAGGATTTAGTTGTTCCAACTTTTTCTGCAAGTTGTTCCTGTGTCATTCCCATTTCA
>Ga0169931_10011085_pt1 | contig 12774 bp, 7 predicted proteins | sample Kivu_15m_20L_FD_129675 | JGI IMG/M metagenome (GOLD analysis project Ga0169931, IMG submission 129675) | Freshwater microbial communities from Lake Kivu, Western Province, Rwanda to study Microbial Dark Matter (Phase II) - Kivu_15m_20L... | ecosystem: Environmental > Aquatic > Freshwater > Lake ...
AATGCTAGATAAAGCCTTAGTAGATATACTAAGCTCGTTAATATAGTAAAATAAACGGTTGTTTAAGAAATTTTATTATATTTTCATCCGTTGAATAATAATGGATAACGTTGATTTATCGGATGATGACGTCATTTAAATAAAAATAACTTAATTTACTTAAAATAAAATTGAATTTGTTTTATATTTTATTTTAAATATTATCTGTTGAAAAGCGAATTAATGTCTTCATCGTCCATTACTAAAAAAAGTAATCAAAGTATAGAAGAAAAGTATCAAAAACTTACTCAACGTGAACATGTATTATTGCGTCCTGGTATGTATATTGGCAGCGTCCAAAAACAAACAGAAGAAATGTGGGGAATGAAGGATGGTAAAATGATAAAAGGAATGTATGAATATAGTCCAGGATTTTTAAAAATTTTTGATGAAATCTTAACTAACGCCACTGATGCATCTACAAGAGATCCCACTGTTACAATGATTAAAGTTGAATATAATAAATTAACAGGTGAAATTAGTGTATGGAATAATGGTCAAGGTATTGAAGTAGTTGAACATAAAGAACATAAAATGTATGTTCCAGAATTAATTTTTGGACACTTCTTATCCGGTAGTAATTATAATGATTCTCAACAACGAACAGGTGCAGGTACGAATGGACTGGGTTCCAAATTAACATGTTTGTATTCAAAGAAGTTCATAGTTGAAACCATAGATAGTGAAAATAAGAAAAAATTTGTACAAGAATATTCTGATAATATGGCTACTAAATCAAAACCAAAAATCACAACAAATTCTGGAAAAAGCTATACAAAAATTACATTTATTCCTGATTATGAAAAATTTAATATGATTGATTTAGAAGATGACGCAATAGCTTTAATTGAAAAAAGAGTGTACGATTGTATTGTTTGCACTCAACCACATGTTGGAATTTATTTAAATGGTGCAAAGTTATCAGGTAAAGGTCTTAATGATTATATAAAATATTTCCCTATTAATACAGGAGATGGTATTATTTATGAAAAATATGAGAATAATCAATTTATTTGGGAATATGCCATTGTTCCAAACCAACATTATGAACATGTATCATTTGTGAATGGTAACTCAACTTTTAATGGTGGAAAACATGTTGATTATATTCTTTATCAAATTATAAGTAAATTAAAAACATTATTGGAAACAAAAAAGAAATTAAAAGAATTAAAACCTAATTTTATTAAAGATAAACTTTTCTTGTTTTTAAGAGCAACTGTTGTTAATCCATCATTTAATAGTCAAACAAAAGAACAATTAACAACACAATCTAAAGATTTTGGTGTTAGTGTTACAGTAAGTGATAAATTTATTGATAAAATATATAAGAGTTCTATTGTTGATGAAATTGTTGATTTTTGCAAATTAAAAGAAAGTTCATCACTTGCAAAATTAACAGATGGTTCTAAAAAGAACAAATTATACGGTATCCCTAAATTAGAAGATGCTATACTAGCAGGAACAGCCAAATCTAATGAATGTACACTTATTTTAACAGAAGGTCTTTCAGCAATGACATTTGCACTTTGGGGCAGAAGTGTTGTTGGACCTGATAAATACGGTGTCTATCCCTTGAAAGGCAAAGTTCTGAATATTCGAGACGCAACTACGTCTCAATTATTAAACAATGAAGAATTAAATTATATTAAACAAATTATCGGGCTTAAACAAAATGTTGATTATAAAGACACAAAATCACTTCGATATGGTAAAGTTATGATATTAACAGATGCGGATGTAGATGGAAGTCACATCAAAGCATTGTTTGTAAATATGATTCATGCTTTTTATCCAGGTTTAATTAAATTGAACTTTATTACAACTATGAAAACACCTATTGTAAAAGCAACAAAAGGTAAACAAACAATTGAATTCTTTACAGAACAAGATTATCATAATTGGAAAGAAACTGTAGGAAATGTTAAAGGATATAATATTAAATATTTCAAGGGTCTTGGAACATCTAAAAAAGAAGATGCACAAGATTTATTTAAAAGACTTAATACTCTTGGTGTAAATTATTATTATAAAGATTCTAAATGTGATGAAGCTATCTTATTAGCATTTGAAAAAGACAAAAACGTAAACAAAAAAGAAAACAATATATCATGCACAGATATGCGAAAACAATGGTTAAGCAAATATGATAAAAATATTTATATCGATCTTAAAGAAACAAAAACAAGTTATCAAGATTTAATTAACAAAGAACTAATACATTTCTCTATTTATGATAATCTAAGAAGTATTCCTTCTTTATGTGATGGATTAAAACCTTCACAAAGAAAGATTCTTTATTACATGTTAAAAAACAATATTAACAAAGATATTAAAGTAGCTCAATTATCAGGTTACATATCAGCAGAAATGGCTTATCATCATGGTGAAGTATCACTACAAGGTGCTATTATTAATATGGCACAAGATTTTGTAGGAAGCAACAATATTAATTTACTTGTACCTGAAGGTAATTACGGATCACGATTAACTGGTAAAGATGCAGCCAGTCCTAGGTATATTTTTACAAGACTAGATAATATTACTACAAAACTATTTAATCCATTAGATAATAATGTATACAATTATTTAAATGATGATGGTATTATTATTGAACCTGAGTATTTAGTACCTATTATACCTATGGTTTTAGTAAATGGTTGTGAAGGAATTGCGACTGGATATTCTACATTTGTACCATCATTTAATCCTAAAGATATTACAAATACACTGATTGATATTTTAGAAAATGGTATGAAAAATGAAGATTACACTTTAAAACCATATTTCAAAGGATTTAATGGTGAGGTAATTGAAAATGCAGATAAGAATGGTACTTTTACAACTGTTGGTAAATGGAAAAAGTTATCAAATACAAAAATAGAAATTAATGAAATCCCTGTTGGTATGTGGGTTACAACATATAAAGAATTTTTGGAAACATTTATTGAACATTCTAAAAACCCAATTAAAAAGAAATTTTACTTGAAAGATGTTCAAAATCTAACAAAAGATGAGAATTCACAAATCAGTTTTATTATTGAATTTAAAAATCAAGCTGACTTGGAAGACTTGATATCATCAAACACATTAGAAAAGGAATTAAAATTAACAAAGTCATTCAGTACAAACAATATGCATTTATTTAATCCTGATTTAATACTTACTAAATACAATACACCAAGTGATATTCTTAAAGAATTTTACAATATTAGATTAGAATATTATGAAAAAAGAAGACAATTCATGATTACAAAATTAAAAGAGGAATTAACTGTATTAAAATCAAAGATACGTTTCACTGAAGAATATATTGATGGTACATTGGATATCAACAAAAAATCAAAAGAATATTCTGTAAAATTATTAGATTCAAGAGAATATCACAAAGTAAATGATGGATATGATTATTTATTAAATATTTCAGTTTCATCATTCACATCTGAAAAAATAGAAGAATTAATGAATCTTCATAACAAAAAGGAAAATGAATATAATTATTATGTAAATACAAATGATAAAAACTTATGGTTACATGATTTGAAAGATTTACTTACAATTCTTTAGGATCTTATTAAATTGACTTTTTACTTTTATTTACCTTTATTTACTTTCTTTACTTTAATAAAGAATGTATTGCTTAAAAGTTGCTATTGCCTGTCCAGATTGGAAACGTCCATTTATTAAGTTTATAGTTGAACATTATAAAAATAAGGAAGATGCTGAAAAACGTTTAAATGAAATAAAGTTGGATTATATAGAAGATTATAATATTACAAAAGAACTTTTAAACAAAACAAATAAAAACAGCTATAATGACAGTGATAATGACAGTGATAATTATATTTCAATTGAAGAATTAGATGTAATAATAAAAAATGGTATATTAAGAGACTATATATATGAAGATTCTTATATGGATAACCCACCATTGGATTATGACATTTTTGAAATACAATTAAGATAACAAAACTTGCGAATGTTATATTCAAATAATATACAAAAATATATATTATTTATATATAATAAGAATATAGTAAGAAATAAGTAATGCCTGAAACTATTTTTGTAAGTGTTGCAAGTTACAGAGATCCAGAATGTATTTCTACTTTGGAGTACATCTTTAATAACGCTGATGAACCAGAAAATGTATATGTTGGTGTATGTCAACAAAACGAAGTGAACAGTCAAGATCCAAGTGATTTAGAATGTGTCTTACCTAATAAAAGATTTGTTAATAATATTAGATTAATGAGATTAAAACATCATGAAGCAAAAGGTCCAACTTGGGCTAGATATTTATGTGCAACTTTATATCGTGATGAAGATTATTTCTTTCAAATCGATTCCCATACAAAATTAGTACAAGGTTGGGATACAAAATGTAAAAATATGATAAAACATATCAAAGCAAATAATTTGTCTAAAAAACCAGTATTATCACATTATCCATCTGCATGGGAATCTTTTAAAGACAAAACAATTGGTGCTACAAGAATTTGTAAATCCTTTTTTAATGATCAAGGTATGATTAGCTTTTTAGGAGCTGAACATATTAAAACAAAAGAAGTAGCATTATCACCTTATGTAGCTGGTGGATTCATGTTTTGCGAAAGACAAATGATCCACGAAGTTCCTTTTGATCCAACATTGGATTATTTATTCGTTGGTGAAGAAATCTTACACTCTGTACGTATATGGACAGCTGGATTTGATATCTTTACACCTAATGAAAATATTGCATTCCATGAATATACAAGACCTGACAAACCAAAAATTTGGACAGATAAAAATTACACTGATGCTGAAGCATTTGAAAAAGTAAAACAATTGATTGGATTAAAAGAAAATGGATTAGTTAATTATAAATATGGATTAGGTACAGCTAGAACTTTACAAGAATATTATGAATTTGCAGGTATTGATTTAAGAAATAAAAAAGTAACAAAAAATTTCTGTAGAAGAGATTTAATAGATGATGATGAACATATAATTGAAGGATTTGATAATCAAAAAACATCTGAAAAACAACATGATACATCTAATAATTTTATTATTTTATGTATCATAATAGTTATCGCTTTTATATTTTATTGGAAATACAATTAAATTGTTTGAAAATTAAATTACAAATTGAAAACACATTCTTCCATTTTTTATTGATAAAAAGTTATACATAACTGAGAATACATATAAATATACTGATGGATTGTTTTTATTCATTATAAAATTCAATGTAATATCTGAATACCGAGACATACTTAAACAACCTGATGGTTGATTTTCTTCAGGATGTAATGAAAAAGGTATTGCATATATATATTTATCAGGTATACACGTGTGCACAGAATCTGGATACATACATCTATAATAAAATTCAGGTAAATTATCATAACGTAAACTACCGTCTAAGTACATATTGATGTTTGATATGAAAGGATTGTCGTCAGAACGTGAATAGTTGAATACATTATTATTTATAACATTATTAACATCCACACATGTTACAAATAATTCCTTGCTTGGGTTACTAAATTTCAATCGAGTTGTATAATTAGTTACACCACTGTTTATAATTTCATCACCATGATATTCACATTGATTTACAATATAAAAATGTTCATTTGATTTAAATAAATCAATAAAATGATTATCTATCCAAATATATTCAGCATACACATTAGATCTTATAATCTGACAAGATGTGATTGGTGGTAATAATGTACCGTCATAATTAACACATTCTGTAAATTGTTTAAAACTAAAATTAACTCTAATATCATCTGTATTAAGACTTAATAATGGTAATGCTAATGAATATTCTTTAGTAAACCAAAATTCCAAAGGAATCATAAGTGTATTTTGTTTTTCAGCATTATACACATTACTTCTAAAAACATCTGATTTTAAAATCATAAGATTTCTACCTTCACGTTTTGATTTTTCAGTCGTTAATTCATCCCATATATCCATAAATACAGGATATATTCTTTCTATAACATTACCATCAACCGATAATTCAACTGGCTCACTAAATATTCCATATCCAATAGTATCTATCCAAGATAAATAAGTACCATCAACTTTTTCTAAAGGAGGTAACACAATCTCCAAATATAATTTACTTAATAAATGTCCTTTTCTAGCAATAATACATGACGCACTTCTACCAAATGTAGCTGTTTCATTTAAATTTAATTGCACAATATCAGATGAAAAATTGATATACTTAAAATATGTATACCTAAACATATTAATCTCAGGATCAACTGTTAAAAGTATATTTTCAACACCCTGTGTTTGTAATTGTAATATTGCACCAGTCATCCTTATCCTTACTTTTAAATTAAAAATAAAGATAAAACAAATTAAAATTGAAATAAAAAGTAAAAACAATATAAAAACAACGTAATCAAAAATTGAGATTTATTATTTTATTCAATTAATTATTTTAATATACAATTATAAGATAAAAATTGCAAGATAAATAGTAAAAATATGAGTGAACAACAATATAAAACATTTATTGAGTTTATACATCATTTTTTAAATTTAACCATTGACAAGAATGAAATTATTACATCAAAAGATGAAAATGAACAATTTTATATCAATAAATTTTATGATTGGTGGAATTCTGAACCTCATAAAAAAAATTTGTTAGAATATTTTTATAAAACACCATTTATTTCAAATGAAATCAAAACACAAATAGCATCGCAATTATTATCATTAAACATAATCAATGAAAAACATAAACCTGAAAAATCAGTTGTAAACATTTTTTATGATAAAATATACATTGCTATGTATTTTTTGAATAAATTTAAAGAATATAAATTTATAAAGGAACGTACACCTGAAGGTTTATTTCTTTTAAATTTAAAACAATACAATTGGCACAATGTTAAAAATTTAAGTTTTAAGGATTATGATCATAATTTAATTGATGATAATATATATTTAACACTTTTTCAGAATGAATTGAATTTATATTTAAGTACATATAACAAGGAAAATAATACCACTTATTCATTTGACAAAGTTTTAATTTATAAGATATTATTATGGTATTTTAGAAAAATATTTGTTAATACTATTATTGATGATATTATAAATTATTACGTAAAGTATTACAAGCCAAATTGTAATATAAAATATAACAGCGTTGGTTCTACTTCTATTACATCTGATTTTGATATAACACTTTCCTATGATAATACTGACACAACAACATATTTATGTAAAAAAAGAATATCTATAATTATATATAAATTTAATTCAATCGTAACATATATATTGAAACAACCACCTGATATTGTTTTTGATACCAATCTATATGGTTCATCGTTTATTAAACAACGCCCTGATAAAGATTATAATATTGTTCATAACAGTAATATAAGTATAACAGGTGTTAAAACAGACGATTGTAATGAAACAACGTGTAATTCCATTTTCAATTACAATATTATACCAGGATTGAAAAAAAGAACAACATTAGCACAACAACAAGATTTCACAATACAAAAAAATGCAATCGTAACAAAATTTTATAAACCTGCACAAGTAAAAGAATTAACTAATAATGTCAAAATAAATGATATCATGGATCAACATACATGGGCTATTATAAAATTATTCTCGAATTTAAAAAAAATATCACAAAAGAATAACATTGAAACTTGTAAAAATAATCCTTATAATAAAAATAAAAAACCATTTTATGAATGGACTATTGAAAAACTTACAAATGAACATAAAAAAAATACTAAACTATTCAATATGATTATAAAAGCAGTACAATTCATCGACAGTCATAAAAATGACGATTACCAATACATTTTATCAATATATGATTCTGATAGAATGATTAAAAATTTTGGAATTAATAATAGTTTAAGTTTTACAAATTATTTTGGAAGTGAAACTTATTACACACGTGGTGCATTTATCGACGTTGTTGTTAATCAACAAATGTTAAAAAATAATAATATAATTAAATTAAAATCATCAGATTATTTAGATAGTCTCATCGAAAACCTAAGTGACTATTTTTATCATGACTTTAACACTAAATATCTAAAAAGAGCAGACACAGCTTTACAAAATATTTCAAAAGCACAAGAAATAATGCCAAACACCATACAATATTCCATCTTGTCAAATATACCTATTAACATAAAAGTTAACACTTATTGTGCAAAAATCATAAATACAGTAGAATTCATTTTCGATATACTCCAAATATTCATTTGAGTTTATGTATACACCAAATATTCATTTGAGTTGTATCCTACAAATCTTCATTTGAGTTGTATGTATGTCTTAAATTGTACTGAGGCATTTTTAAAGTATCCTTTAGTTCACTTATAAACATATCTTTTGTACAATTATCCTTAATATAAGAAGGTCTATAATTGTATTGTTCAATATTTAAAGTCATTGGTTTAATTGGTTGAGGCATTGAAAAATGATGTCTTATTAAAGATTTATTAATTTTATCAATAAAAGGAGTGTGACAAATTAAATTACAATTACTATTACTATTACAATCTTCAGAATCATTTTCTAATTCACAATCAAATCCAGATTCCGATTCGTCATAATTATCATATCGATCATTGTATTCATTGTCCGTTTGCATGTATGTTGATTTTGTATTGTCATATACAATATTAGGTTCTGTTTGTGAATAAACATTACACATTGAATTTGTTGCTAAAAAATCATAATACACCTTGAATGGATCATTTAAATAAACAGTCGTGTCATTATCGTTCCTGTATGTTTCTGAGAAATATGAAAAATAATCACCTTTTACTGGATTGTTATATTTAACAGGTGAGAAATATAAATTCATAACATCTAATCTATCACTTAAATTATCACTTTCACTCATATTAATATCACTTATTGAATCGTCAATAGAATTAGCACCAGGATCATTTACTAATTCTGTAAACATATCATGAATTTCAATCAATGAAAATTTATACATGTCAACTTTTACAGATTTGTTTGTATTATAAATCCAACCTTGAAGTGTAACCTTTTCAGTACTATAAATAGTAAACTCATTATTTTCATCAATATATTCTAAAGTCTCATTTGAATTTAAATGCGTTGTTTTTAAATGTTCATAAATTTTTTTACATTGTTCTGAAAAATTCATATCATTAGACAACACATTTACAACTGATTTTTTATTTTTTATTAAATCATTACATAAAATATAATATGACATTTTTAATCACCTTTACTACCTTTATACTATAACATTATTTTAATTTTAAATTAAAATAATAAAAATTGAACTTTTTATTATTTTTATACAATTTGTGCAAGTCTATTAAGTCTTTTTAAGTTAAAATGAATAATTATTTGAAAACATTTTCTAAAAACACGGATAATTTCCAAACCCACCTTTCATTAATTGGTGGTAAATACAATGTTCCTAATGATATGTTTGAAGTTTTTTATGATTCTTATTATGAAGAAATACAAAAAAATGATACTAAAATGTATCTTATTGAAAAGGTAAGAGATTCTAATTTTGCATTTTTTGTTGATATTGATGGAAGTGATACTACGTCTGACGATGCTAAAACTATTTTAAAATCCATAAAAAATGTTATAACTAAGTACACTGAACACACAGACGAAGACGGTGTTAACCTGACAGATGTTATTGTATCACGCTCTGAGAATAAATATCATATGAATTTTTATAATTTTATTGTAAATACAAATATCGCATCTTCTTTTATAAAATATGTTAAAAAAGAATTAAACAATGAAAAATATAATAAAATTATTGACAGTTCAGTTTATAAAACCGGATTAAGACTCTTAGGTTCTTATAAAAAAGATGGTACAACATGTTATAAATTATACGATTTGGAAAATGATTGTTATATAGATTTAACAAAATCATTGTTCAAAAAATGTATAATAAGAAGAACAAACAATGTTGAATTATGTAAATTTAATAGTTCATTTGTTCTCTCGTCTTCATCATCAAATTCAAAAACATCTGTTTCAAAAACTAAAGTTTCAACTATAATTAACCCTGTTTTAGAAAATGAAATATTTAATCTTCTTATTCAAATTAAAAAAACTAATTTTAACAAACTAAAACATTATTCATTTGAAAAGAATACAATTTATAGCATAAATGCAAGTATTAATATAAATAGTGTATTCTGTTATTATATCAGTATTACTGATAAACATTGTCCATTTAAATGCAGAGAACATATTCGTAAATCATCACCTATTTATATTGAAATTAGTATAAAAGGAATCTTTATAAAATGTTATGATGCTGAATGTTTAAAATTGACATATCCTGAAAATGGTATTCCTTTACCAGATAATATCCAAGATGACTATAATGAATTATATAGAAGTATGACTGATAAATATTGGAACGTTAACTTGGAAATTACACCACAAATTCGCAAATATTTAGAAGATAGTTTATCAGGAACACATTATCAAATTAGTAAAGCAATGTATAATATTTACAAAGATAAATTCAGAGTTGATGATATTAAAAATTCTGAATGGTATATTTATAACGGTGTTCGATGGGAGAAAACTTACCGACTTAATATTATGATTAGCGAAGAACTACCACGATATTATAAAGGAATGAAAATTAAAAATGAAAGCAGTGGTAATAGAGCTTATAGTGATGACAGTAATACTAATGAAAACTTTGCCGAAGAAAATGTAAGAAATCAACAAATTGATAACATCATTCAAAAATTAGAAAATGTTGTCTTTAAAGATAATATTGTAAAACAGTTGACTTATTTATTTAAAAATCATGATAAAGATTTTGTTAAATATCTTGATGAAAATCCTTATTTATTAGGATTCAATAATGGTATATATGATTTCAGAACATGTGAATTTAGACAAGGCAAGATTGATGACTTTATAACTTATTCTACAGGTTATGATTATATTGATTATGATGAAAATAATATTCATGTAAAAGAAATTTATGAATTCTTATCTAAAATTATAACGAATGAATCTGTTAGAGAATATTTATTAAAGGTTCTTGGAAAATGTTTATTGGGACAACCAGATGAAAAGTTTTTTATTTTTACAGGTATTTCAGGTGCAAATGGAAAATCAACATTAATTAACTTTCTTGAAATGTGCTTGAACGAATACATGATTTCAGCAGATATCAGTTTATTAACTAATAAACGTAATAATAGTGGTAATGCCTCACCTGATGTTTTAAGAATGAAAGGTGTTCGAATGATTGCTTTTCAAGAGCCTGAAAATAATGATAAACTACATACTGGTATGCTTAAACAATTAAGTGGTAATGATTCTATTATAGCAAGAGGGCTTTTCAAAGACCCTATTAGTTTTAAAATGCAAGGAACTATGTTTTTATGTTGTAATGATTTACCATCTATTACTTCAACGGATGGTGGTACTTGGCGCAGAATTCGTGTCATTGATTTTAATAGTAAATTCTGTGATAATCCTGATCCAAACAAACCGAATGAATTCTCTATTGATAAATCTATTAAAGAAAAGATGAAAAAATGGAAACCATACTTTATGAGTATATTGATTCGTTATTATGGAATTTATAAAAAGGAAGGATTAACAGAACCAGAAGAAGTCTTAATTGCAACAAATAGATATAAAACAGACAATGACAAATTCAATGAATTCTTTGATAAAACTATTGTTGAAGATAATAATAACATTGAAAACTTTAAAGATATTTATTCTCAAATGTCTTACTGGTGGAGTATGAATTATAATAATGTGAAAATTCCAGATGTAAAAGAATTAAAACGTTCATTAAAAACAAAATACGGTTTGGAAAAAGAAAAATTAGTAAACGGAATAATCAAATACGGATTCAATGTTAGATTTATAAATAACAATGAAAGTTACAATACATCAGAATCAATTGATGATGATTATTAATTTAAAAAATTATGAAAACAACATTAACAAAAATTGAAATTAAATATTATTTTAATTTCAATAAGAAACTGTTTGTTTAGGTTAAGTTATCTTTTTACAGAGACATTATTACTATTATTACTATTATGTTTAAAATGAAAGAAATAAAGAATATGTTGCCGAAAATAATTTCATTTAGTGGAAGAAAAGGTTCAGGAAAGTCATTATTAACATTATATTTAAAAGACAAATATAATTATAAAATTGTAAATTTTGCCGATGAATTAAAATATCTTGTATGTAAGATACTCTGTATCTCTTCTGAATTTTTGGAAGGAACAAAAGACAAACCTTCTAACGATTTACAAACGTATATGATCCAAAATATGGAATTTATTTGCAATTTGCTTCATGAAGAAACATCAATTAATAAAAATATTATTGAACATGTATTAAGAAATACGGAATTTTCATCTATTAGAACTGTTTTACAAGTTGTTGGTACTGATTTAATTCGTGCTTATAATCCTGATTGGCATATTAATAAAATTAAACAAAAATTAAATAAAGATGAATATTATTGTTTTGGAGATACACGTTTTAAAAATGAGAAACAATTTATAGAAAGTATGAACGGATCATGTTGGTTCATTATACGTCCAAATAATTTAAATATTTCAAATCATATTTCCGAAATAGATTTGTCATGGAAGGATTTTAATAATAATATTTTAATAAACGATAATGATACAGACAAATGTTCATTTGAACAACAATTTGAAAGTG
>Ga0169931_10011086_pt1 | contig 12774 bp, 10 predicted proteins | sample Kivu_15m_20L_FD_129675 | JGI IMG/M metagenome (GOLD analysis project Ga0169931, IMG submission 129675) | Freshwater microbial communities from Lake Kivu, Western Province, Rwanda to study Microbial Dark Matter (Phase II) - Kivu_15m_20L... | ecosystem: Environmental > Aquatic > Freshwater > Lake...
CTCGCCGCGCCGTGGTACTGGTCAACCACCCATACATCGAAGCGGTAGGTGATCATGTTGATCAGGTTGCTCAGGTGCGCCACCAGACTGAACGCGATGATGGGGCGCGATGCCGCGAACGACCAGACTGGCCAGGGCGGCACACGCACATGGATGGCATAGAGCACGGCCGCGGCGCTGGCGCGAAGCAGCTGGGCGGTGAGGGTGACGATCAGCGTGGCGGCCAGCAGGTGCTCGGTCGCGATGCGGTCGCGCAGGAGGTACAGCGCGGTGAACCCGCCAGCGCTCAAGGCCGCGCTGAGGATGCTGAGCTGGTTGAGCTCGCGGAAGCGCTTCTGGCTCAGCAGCACGGCCGATGCGCAATTGGTTATCAGCGCGAGCATGATGCCCAAGTACACGTAGGCCCAGTACATCCAATGCGTGGCACGCTCCGGCATGAGCACGGTGCTGGTGGCAGGCACCGCGCGCAACACGGCCAATAGCAGCGGAGCGAGCGCGAGGTTGATGAGCAGCAGCGAAGAGGCCGTGCCCACCACCTCGCGTGCGGGCCCGTTGCGGCTGGCGAAGTAGCTGATGCCGTAGTTCACGTTCAACGAGAGCAGCAAGGTCAGCAGCGCCACCTGGTTGGTGATCAGCGCGTACTCGCCCCTGCCCTCATCACCGAGCATGCGCGTCATCAATGTGCTCGAGACGAAGAAGAGCAGCAGCGTGGGGGCCTGCGTGAGGAAGGTGTAGAGGAGGCCGCGCTTCATGCTCATGGCTCAGAGCGCGAAGGGCAGTTGCTCGAAGAGGCGGTCGTAACGCAATTCCTGCGCATGCGCGATGCGCCGTTCGCGCGCGCCCGGCGGATCGCCCTCGGCGCGCCAGCGCGCGAAACGCTCGAGGGCCTCCTCGTGCGAATCGGTCATGAGCACCAGATCCCGCTGGTCCGCGTACTCCGAGAGCCAGCTGCAGAAGAACGGCTTGCCCTGCGCCAGGAACTGCACCACCTTCTGGCTTGAGATGCGGTTGGCCTCCAGGTCGTTGTTCATGTACAGGAAGCCGAAGCCGCAGCCTGCGATCAACGAGCCCAGCTGCTCGTACGGGACCGGACCGGTGAAGTGGGCGTTCGGCAGCCGCTTCTCCACGATCATGCGCCGGACCTTGGCATCGCTCACGCGCACCGGCCCCACGATCACCCATTGCAGATCGGGATGCGCGCTCATGAGCTTCTCCCAGAGCACGAAGTCGTGGCGGTCGTTCACGTTGCCGATGTACAGCCCGTAGCCTGGCGCAAAAGCGGGCGCTTCATCGTCGCCAGGACCGAAATCCTCCGGTGCCAGCCCGTGCGGCACGTGCATCACCGACCGGTTGAGCTCCTTGAAGCGCGGCATCAGGCCCTTCGCGATGCAGAACACATGATCCACGCTAGCGGCCAGCTTCTCCTCCACATGCACGCCCAGGCTGTGATCATCGGCGCACTGGTACACCGACCGCACCGGGCGAAGCAGTTCCGGCGAGGCCAAACGGCTGGGATCGAAGGACCAGAACAAGGGCGCTGAGCGACCTGTCCGGCGCAAGAAGCGGCGAAGGCGAAGGCTCACCACCCGGCCATTGAGTCCGCGCAGGCGGCCGCCGAAGAATGGGATGGCGTTGAAGTAGGAGATCACATCGACTCCTTCGGGCGTGCGCTTTTCGGTGATCGACCAGCGCAGCAGGTTCATCGGGCGCCATCGCGGCGATGGGTCAACGAAGAGCACGGAGCGGCGAGCGGCGAGCGCGATGGCCGTGCGGTGCTTGCTGTAACGGGGCCCGTTCCAGGCCTCGTTGGAGATGATCAGCACCGGATTCCCGCGCGGGATCATCGGCTTGCCGCCCGCGCGCTGGGCCACTGGCACGTCCAGCGCGTCCAGGATCCGCCGCGAGAGGGCAGCGTAGCTCACGCCGTCGAGGTAGGTGTCGATGGCTGTGGCATCAACCGCGCGCCCACCCAGCAGCACTTGATCCACCAGCTCCCGGAAATGGGCGGTGTCCTCCGCCTTGAAGAAACCTCGTCCCTCCACCTCCGGCACGTAACTGTTGTTGGTGGAGACCACCGGGCAGTGCTGCGCCAGATAGGTGAGCGCCTTCAGCGGTGTGCGGCCGGCCTCGCCGGGCTCGGATCGCGCAGGCTCGAAGTCGTAAGTCACAAGCCCGACGCTCGCCGCGCGCACCAGGTCCTTGAGCTTCGCCGGGTGCAGCACGCCCACGTAGTGCACGTTGCCCAGGCTGAAAAGCGCGTCACTGAGCTCCTGCACACGCGCGGGAAGCGGGAAGCGCTTGCCGGCGATCACCAACGGCACATCAGGCCTTTCGCGCGCCAGTTGCAGCAGCAAGGGGAAGTTGAGCGATCGGCTCAGCCCGCTGGCCAACACCGCGAAGCGACCATAGCGCTCGCGATAGGCCCGCACCTGCGCCGGATCGCTATCGCGGTCCGATGGCCGAATGCCGTGAGGCACAAGGGTGCAGCGCGCATTGACCCGGCTGTAAAAGCGCAGATACCAAGGGTTGATGGCCACCACTTCATCGGCCGTCCGCGCGAAGTAGCGGTCGTAAGGCCGGTCGATGTACGGATCCACCACGTGGTAGATCACCTTGCTGCCCGCGTTGAGGCCCGCGAGGTGGTTGGCCAATGAGGTGGGGAAGAACGACCAGATGACGTATTCGCGCGCCGGCATGATCCGGGCGAGCTTGCGCGCGTTCCACAGGTTCATCAGGCTGGCGAGCCGCCGTCCGAGCAGGCGCAAGGGGAGGTTGTTGCGGTACTCCACCACGCGAACGCCTTCAGGCGTCTCCATGAGGCTCGCGCGGAAGGAGAAGAGGTCCTTCCACCGCCACCGGTCGGGCAGGCTCACGAAGTAGGTGTCTCGCTCGCTGGCCAGCTGCGCGGCGTAATGCTGCTTGGAGTACCACATGTCGCCCCAGGGCTCCATGCTCAGGATCACCACCGATCGCCGCGTCGCCGTTTGCTCGATCATGCTCATGCCGTTGCGCCAGCACGTGCCGCATGCTCCGCGATGATGTCCAAGTGGCAGTCCGCGAGACCGGCGCCCAGTGCGGCACCGGTCCCGGCTGCAACCACCTTGTACCCGCGTGCCTCGAGCCAACCCACCAGATCAGCCGCAGAGGAGCCCTGGTCGCGCAGGTTGGCGTCATCGAGCTCGATGAAGAGTGCGGGCCGGTCGCGCAGCAGCACGGCCTCGCTGCCGCGCAGCACTTCCATCTCATAGCCCTCCACATCGATCTTGATGTGCGTGACTCCCGAAACGCCGAGCGCGCCCAGCGCGTGCTCAAGCGTATCAATCTCGATCTCCCGGGAGGCGAACCTGCCCTCAGCCTCGGGATCGGCGATGATTCGGTTCATGCCCGGGTTGGTGCCCAACACTTCGAAGAGACGAACCACCTGGCGTGAGTTGCCAATGCCCAGCCGAACAGGAGTGAGGTGCGACAGCGCGTTGACCTCCGCATGTGCCTTCAGCCTCTCGAAGCTCACCGGATGCGGCTCGAAGGCGATCACACGGCCGCGGCTGGCCGCTTGTGCGAAGGCGATGGCGCGCAGGCCGATGTTGGCGCCGATATCCACCACCACCGAATCGGGACGCACGCTCCTGAGGAAGCGGTCAGCGCCGTCATCGGCCAGGCCGAAGTAGGCGCTGTGGCACACGGTGTCAGAGAGATCGAGCCGGCAGAGTAGGCCCTCGATGCGGGCCTCTCGCCAGCTCCCGGCGCGAGAGAGGTACTCCGGCGGGATGAAGCGCGCGCGCAGCGAGAGCGGTTGCGCGCCCCGCGTGAAGCGTCTGAGCAAGCGCTCCAACGGCGGCCATAGGAATAGCCGCCGCACCTGGTTCAGCGCGCGCGTCTTTGGCGAAAGGTGCTCGAAATAGGCGTAGGACCTCATGAGGCGCGCCGCGGTGCGGGCCGCGCGAATGTAAACCGGCCGTCTCCGCCGGGGATGCGGCGCATGCGGTATCCTTGCCATGCGGATCCACGACTCGCGCAAGCGATGAGCCTCCCCTTCAGCACCAAGCAGATCATCGCCATCGTCGCGGCCGCGATCATCATCGGTGCGAGCGGCCCTGTGGCGCACGCGCTCCTGGGCGAATGGGGCGTGGCGGTTCCCTTCGCCCTGGCCACCCTGGTGCTCCTGCTCTTCGTGCTCGAATCGCGCGACCATCAGCACCGGCTCTTCCTGCGCACGCTGCAGGAACAGCGCTCCACCTACACGCAGATCGAGGCGCTGCTGCATGTGATCCGCGTCACGGATCCCGTGGCGCCCTTGCCGGCCATGCGCAGTTGGGCCGCATCGCCCGACCTGCTTCGCGAACTGGTGTCGCGCATCCTGGCCGAGCGGCCGCGCGACGTGGTGGAGGCCAGCAGCGGCGTCTCCACCATCGTGATCGCCTATTGCCTTAAGCGGCTCGGCGGCGGCAAGGTGCGTTCCCTGGAGCATGAGCCGGTGTATGCGGCGCGCACGCGGCAGCTCATAGCTGAACATGGCCTCGAGGCGTTCGCGGAAGTGATCGATGCCCCGCTGGTGAGCCAGCCGATAGGCGATGCTCGAATGCGCTGGTACGACATCAGCAAGGCGGTGCTCCCGGCCGCCATCGACCTGCTCGTGGTGGACGGCCCTCCCGATACTTCGGGACCACAGGCGCGCTACCCCGCACTGCCCCTGCTCAAGGACCGCCTCGCCCCCGACGCACTGGTGGTGCTGGACGACGGCGCGCGCGAAGACGAACGCGCCATTGCCAAGCGTTGGGCGCAACTGGTGCCTGGCGCCGAACTGCGATACCTCGAACTGGAGGCGGGGGCTTGGTCGCTTCGCATGCCCGGACCGCGCGCCTGATCACTCCTTCCCGACGATCGTCTCTTCGCGTGTCCAGTTGTCGAGGTCCTTCTCATAACCGACCACCGGGCCGAAGCGATTGCGCGCGCGCCAGTATTGGTAGATGCCGCGCGCGTCGTTGACGCGGTAACGCTCTGGCGTGAAATAGGGATCATCGAGGCCGTAATAGGTGGTGCCGTCGATGATGCTCTTGTTCATCAGCTGCTCATTGCGGAAGTGGCGGAAGGAGACCAGGCGCCGCAATTCGCCATCGACCACGAGGATTCCGACAACGAGCACCGCGCCTCCAGCCAGCAGGGCCGGGCGCGGAAAGCGGTCCCAGAGCCGATTGCCGCCAAGGGCATGCTCGGCCATCAGGAGCAAGGGCGCCAGGGAGAGCACGGTGTAGTAGTGCGGCACCTCAGCGCCCACGAGCGTTCCTCCCCGCATCATGGGCACCGAGCAGAACACAGCGCCGAACCAGAGCAGGTAAAGCCACGCCAGGCGACGGTCGCGATCACGGCGCAGCACCGCGAGCGTCATCACGGCCAGGAATACTGCGCTGGCCAGCCAGGGCGTGACCGGGCCCAAGGCCCCTTCGCGCAGGAAGAGCACCCGCGAGGCATTCACCCCGAAGAGGTAAGCACCGCCCTCCAGCATGCCGGGAATCGTTTGCCAGGAAAGCCCGTTGGACACGCGCGCGCTGTTCGCTGTCAGCTGCATCGCTACAAAGGCGGCGAAGAGCGCCACGAAGGGCCAAGCGCCGCGCAGGGCATCGACTGCCGGCCTCTTGCCATCGCGCCAGAGCCAGGCGCCTGCGGCCAGAGCCAGCGGCAGGAAGTGCCCGTTGCCGAAGAAGAGCCCCTGAGTAACCAGGCACGCGAGCACCCAGCCCAGGTCCTGTGCGCGCATCGACTCGCGCCAACGCAGGAATTGAAGAACGGACAACGCCTGGAAGAGCAAATGCGCTGACATGCTCTGCTCGAAGATCCATCCCACGTGCTGGAACATCAAGGGGTGCGCCGTGTAGAGAACCACGGCCGTCCACGCCGGCACCGGGCCCGTCACGCGCTGCAGCAGCCTGAGCAGCGCCACGCTGCCAAGGCCGACGAGCAGCACGCTCACGTATCCGTGCCATTGGGCATTGGTGCCAAGCACCGCCATCTCGCCCCAGTACATGAGCTTGAAGAGCGGCAGCACATGCCCGTAGTGGTCCTTGAACAGCCATGCCGGACCGGCGTTCCGGAGGCTGTCGAGGAAATCCCAATCGTCCCGCCAGAAGAACATGAAGTCCGACCTCCACAGCGCGAAGGCCAGGGCAAGCACGATGAGCGCATCCGCCCAGCGCGCACGGCCGTATTTGTCAGTCAAGCCCATCACTTCTTGAAATCGCCGCGCGAGAAGTACTTCTCGATAAGGCAGTACAGGAGGATGAAGAAATAGCGGCTTCCCATCTCGCGGATCTTCAGCTTCGACACGCCGGCCTTGCGGTTGCGCCAGCTGTTGGGCAGCACGGCGTAGCTGTACCCGCGCACGATCGCCTTGAGCGGAAGCTCCAAGGTGAGGTTGAAATGCGGCGATAGCAGCGGCTGTATGCCGTCGATGGTGCTGCGGCGGAACAGCTTGAAGGCATTCGTGCAATCGTTGTACTTCAGGCGGAACACCATGCGCACGATGGTGTTGGCCAGGCGGTTCATCAAGCGCTTGTGGAAGGGGTAATCCACCACGTAGCCGCCCTTGCTCCAGCGTGTGCCGAAGACGCAATCGTAGCCCTCGAGCAGCTTGCGGTAGAAGCGCACCAGGTCTTCTGGGTCATCGCTCAGGTCAGCCATCATCACGGCCACGCAGTCGCCGGTGTAGCTCGATAGCCCCTTTCGCACGGCGTACCCATACCCGCCAGGTCCTTCATTCACCACTTCGCGCAGCTCAGGGATGCTCGTGCCCAGGCCTGCGAGCAAAGCGCCCGTGCCGTCGGAGCTGTGATCATTCACCACCACGATCTCGTGCGCGATGGACTCGCGGCGCAGCACCGCATGCAGCTGCTGGAGGGTCTCGGCGATGCTGCCCTCCTCGTTGTGGGCGGGGATCACCACGCTGAGCTTCATTTCCTCGCGATCAGCAGGAATTGCTTGCCGAAGAAGCGCCAGGCCCATGGCATGGCCAGGTAAAGCTGCACCAGCATCTTGTTCACAGGCAGGCGGCCACGGAACGAGAGCGGCAGGAAGCGCGGGTGGATCACCTCCACCTCGAAGCCTGCGCCGTAGAGGTGCTCGGCCACGCCCAATTCAGACAGCACCACCGTGTGGTCGGCGAAGTCGAAGTACTCCTTGTACACGTACTTGAAGTTCGGCCCCATGATGGCGATGCGGCCGCCGGGCTTCAGGTGGCCATGCAGCTTGGTGAGGAAGTCCGCGACCTCTTCCTGCGAGTGCAGGTGCTCCAGGAAGTTGCTCACGAACACGCCATCGAAGTGGTCCTTGGGCAGGTCGGCCTTCAACGTGTCGCCGATCACGATGCGGATGTCCTTGGCGGCGTGAGCGCGGATGAAGGGCTCGTTGATGTCGACGCCCCACTTCTCCTTCGCTGGCATGGCGTTGATGAACTCGCACATGCCGGCGGCGGGATCGAGCATCACCTGCGGACGACCGAGCTTCTCGTGCATGAAGCGCGCGAGCTCGGCCCAGACCATGCCGCGCTTGGCGTGGTCCACGTCGCGGAAGCGGTAGGCGTAGATGCGGTCGAGGTTCATGCGCGCTGACGGGCAACGAATTCGTCGTGGATCTGGGTGAGCGTGTCCTCGATGCCGAAGCGAGGCTGCCATACGGGGTAATGCTCCTTGAAACGGCTCAGGTCACTCACGTACCAGATGTGGTCGCCGATGCGGTTCTGGTCGGAGAGCGAGATCTGCATGCGGTTGCCCGTGATGCGCTCACAGATGGCGATGGCTTCGAGCATGCTGCAATTGGCGAAGCGTCCTCCGCCGGCGTTGTACACCTCGGCCACGCGCGGCGCCCGGTAGAAGGCATCGAACATGGCCACCAGGTCGTCCGCATGGATGTTATCGCGCACCTGCTTGCCCTTGTAGCCGAAGATGGTGTACGGCCTGCGGTCCATCGCGCACTTCATCAGGTACGAGAGGAAGCCGTGCAGCTGCGCGCCGCTGTGACCGGGGCCGGTGAGGCAGCCTCCGCGGAAGATGCCGGTGCGGATGCCGAAGTAGCGGCCGTACTCCTGCGTCATCACGTCAGCCGCCACCTTGCTCGCGCCGAAGAGGCTGTGCTTCGAGTGGTCGATGCTCATGCGCTCATCGATTCCATGCTTGTAATAGGGATGCGATGGGTCGATCTCCCAGCGCGTCTCGAGCTCCACCAGCGGCAGCTCGTTGGGCGTATCGCCATACACCTTGTTGGTGCTGGTGAAGATGAAGACGGCCTGCGGGCAATGGCGCCGGGTGAGCTCCAGCATGTTCAAGGTGCCGTTCGCATTCACCTCGAAGTCGAGGAAGGGGATGTCAGCGGCCTTGTCGTGGCTGGGCTGCGCGGCGGTGTGAACGATCAGCTTGATGTCACTTCCATGCTCTTGGAAGATGCGTTCCAATGCGTTGACATCGCGGATGTCCACGGCATGGTGGACGTAGTTCGGCAATTGTTCCGAGAGCCGCTGAGCCTGCCAGCGCGTGCTGGCCTCATCGCCGAAGAAGACGCGCCGCATGTCGTTGTCGATGCCGATGACGCGATCGAAGCGCGCCGCAAAGTGTCGCACCGAGGCCGCGCCGATTAGGCCGCCGGATCCGGTGATGAGGGCAATGTCCATGTTATTCAGCCGAGAATGGGCCGCAGCACCTGCTCGTGGGCCACGAGCCAGGCCTGCGCGTCGGCGAATATGGCGCGCAGGTCGCGTTCGGGCTTCCACCCGGTGGCCGCCGTCAGCCGCCGATGGTCAGTGACGTAGAGCTTGAGGTCGCCGAGGCGCTCCGCCGGATCGCTGGCAACGCTGATCCGCTTGCCCGTGGCCTCAGCGGCCAAGGCTGTGAATTCAGCAAGGCTGGCGCTATTGGCCGCGCCGCCGCCAGCGTTATAGGTGGCGCCATTCACACGGTCCATGCCTTCAAGTTGCAAGGTGACCAGGTCGCAGAGGTCGTCGATGTGCAGCACATCGCGCACCTGGGCCCCGCGCCCCCCGAAGCCGGTGTATGCCAGCGGCAGGCCCCAGTGGTGCCGCGCGAGCCAGAGCAGAACGAAGCCCTGATCCGTCTTGCCCATCTGCCATGGTCCTGCGATCACGCCGCAGCGGTTCACCACCCAGCGGAAGCCATGCACATCGGCCTGCTCGGCAATGAGCAGCTCGCTGGCCAGCTTGGTGGTTCCGTACAGCGAGCGCACGCCGCTCAAGGAGAAGTCCTCGCTGATGCCATGCGCCGAAGCACCGATCACCGCAGCCTTTGGGTCGATGGCGAACTTCCCGTCCGCGTCCACACACGCGCCATTGATAGCCGCGATCGGGTACACGCGGCTGGTGCTCAGAAACACGATGTCGGCCTTGTCGCGCGCGACCAGCTCCAGGCAATTGATGGTGCCGATGAGGTTGGTGTCGATCACGTAGCGCGAATCACCGCCATAACCGGCGAGCACGCTGGGCTCCGCTGAGCATTCCACCAGCGCATCGATGCGAGGCAGGCGCATGAGATCGGGAAGACTGCGCACATCGCCGTGCACGAACTCGATGCCTGCGGCTTTGAGCCGGGGCAGGTTCAACTCGCTTCCCCGGCGCTTCAGATTATCGAAGGCGATGATGCGGTCGCCGGCATGGCGCGACTTCCAATGCAGTGCGATGGCCGACCCTACGAAGCCCGCGCCACCGGTTATGAGGATGGTCCTGCTCATGGGCGCGATCCGTTTCGGCGAACGATAGACGGTTTCATGTGGAAGGGGTTGCGCGGCGCACTCGCAGCAGCAGGTGCAGCACGAAACAGACAGAGAGCATCAGCGCCAATGGGAACTGCATGGCCATGTAACGCCACTCGCACATGCGCAGGCCCAATGGGAAGATCAAGGTGAGGTAGAGCGCGGCCGCCGGGACGAACACGCGGAGCGGAGTGAGATTCCTGCGCCAATGCCAGACGAGCACGGGCACGGCGACCCAGAGCAGCCCGTACGCCAGCGCGAATAGCACGGCTTGCGTGAGCTTGAAGAGCTTCCAGCCGACGGGCAGGGTGGCGAAGGGCTTGAGGATGATGGTCTCGGTTCCGTTCTGCATCATCACGTTGCGGAACATGCGCAAGCGGCTCATCACGTGGTACTGGAAGGGGGCCTTCTCCTGGAAGAGCGCGGCATAGCGATCGAACCTGGCGTTCACCTCCTCGATGGCGCGCAACGAATCGGCTTCTGGAAGGCCCGCTGTGGCGATGTAGCGCGTGCGGTCGGCCAGCCATTGCAGGCTGTCGCGGTTGTAGCCCTCCACGTACGCGTACGGTGGCGGCTCCTTGGCGCGCAGTCCCTTGTCATCCAGCTCGGCACCGCCCTTCCAGATGCCGAACCATCGCACATCCGATCCGGGATTCCACCAGATGTAGTCGCCGCCGTAGCACTGCAGGAACATCATGGCGTGCGAGCGGATCTCCTTCATGAAGTAATCCGGCTGATAGCCCTGATTGGTGAGCGGCCGGAAGCGGTGATTGACATGCCAGTTGCGCGCGATCCAGACTGAATCGAGCACGAGGAAGGGCAGCAGCACCACCAGCGCCATGCGCCAACGCACGCTTCGCTCCCAGAACCACCAGGCCACGAAGGCGGATACAGGCAGCAAGAGCACCGCGATGGGCCGCAGGAAGACGAGCCAGGCGATGCACAGGCCGGCCAGCAGCAAGATGCTGCGGTTCCTCGTCTCCACCGACCGGTGCAGGAGCCAGGCATGCACGATCAGGATGGAAGAGGCAAGACTATCGGACGCGATCACCGGATCGTACCACGCACTGTACGCGCTCAGCAAGTAAACGGCATAGACCGCGAGCCCTACGATGTGCCGCCCCGTGAGCCGCCAGGCCACTTTGCCTAACAGGTACGCGGTAAGCGCGGAGAGCAACCACTGCAGCAGCACCAGGGCCTGGCGGCTCCCTTGTGGGCCGAGGAATTGGCGCAGCAGGAAGTACGGAGCGCCCACGCCCGGCATGCGGTAGTCGTCGTAGTACTTCCCGTTCGCGATGAGGTTGTCCACGGGATCCAGGTAGAGCGCGGCATCCCCCGACTCCACGTAGAGCCAGCCGGGGTTCTTGTCAGGCCCAAGCTGGCCGATGGCGAGCCATGCATACAGGCCGCGCGCCACCAGGGCGATGCCGATGAAGAGCCAGGGGCGGCGCTGCAGCAGGTCGTTGCTCTTGAGCCAGGAAAGCATGAGGCACCGCGGATGCGTCGCAAGGTTAGAGCAAAAGAAGCTGCGAGGTTTCGTGCCATTAGCTTCGCCGCCACCCGCGCCGCTTCGCTACGTCTTCCATCTGACATGCCCGCACCGAACCTGCTCACCAGCGATCCGCGCGCGGGCTATCGCGCCTTGGCCACGGAGATCGATGCGGCCATCCGCGCCGTGCTCGATGGCCCGGCCTATGTCCTGGGGGAGGCCGTCTCGCGATTCGAACAGGAATTCACGGCCTACTGCGGCGCACGCCATGGCGTGGGCGTGAACAACGGCACCGATGCGATCCATCTCGCGCTCCGGGCGCTGGGCATTGGCGCGGGCCATGAGGTGATTACCGTGGCGCACACTGCTGTTGCCACCGTGGCAGCCATCGACATGGCGGGCGCCACGCCGGTGCTGGCCGATGTGGATCCGCCAACGCGCACGATCAGCCGCAAGGCGGTGGAAGCTCTCCTGGGCCCGCGCACCAAGGCCATCATCGCGGTTCACCTTTACGGCCATCCGGCTGACCTTGGCGCGCTGATGCCGCTCTGCGAGGAGCACGGCCTTGCCTTGATCGAGGATTGCGCACAAGCGCACGCCGCGGAATGGAAGGGCCGTCGGGTCGGCTCCTTCGGGCGCGTGGCGACCTTCAGCTTCTATCCCACGAAGAACCTGGGCGCCATCGGCGATGCGGGCATGGTGATCACGAGCGATGACCTCGTGGCCGACCGCCTGCGCCTGCTCCGGCAATATGGCTGGCGCACCCCGCAGCACAGCGAATTGCGCGGATGGAACAGCCGCCTCGACCCCTTGCAGGCCGCCATCCTCTCGGTGAAGCTCCGGCACCTTGACGCCCAGACGGCACGACGTCGCGAAATCGCCGCGCGGTATGGCGCGCAGCTCAAGGGCTTGCCGCTTTCACTGCCAACCGTTGCTGACGATTGCACGCATGTCTATCACCTCTATGTGATCGAGCTCGCCGACCAGGCCGAGCGCGATGCGTTGCGCGCGCACCTGGCGGCCAACGCGATCATGGCAGGGATCCATTATCCGGAACCGGTGCATCTGCAGCCGGCTTATGCCGACGTGAAGCACGGGCCCATGCCCGTGAGCGAGCGTCTGGCGCGCACCGTGCTCTCATTGCCGCTCTACCCGGAAATGACCGACGCCGACGCCGACCGTGTGATCGCCGCGGTGCGCTCCTTCTTCAACATCAAGGCATGAAGGCCACGATCGACGACCTGCGGATGATCCGCTTCCCGCGCTTCGCCGATGCCAGCGGGGCGCTCACGGTATTCCCGGAGGATGGCGAACAGGCCCTGGGCATGCCGATCAAGCGCGTCTTCGCCGTAAGTGGCGTGCCTGCCGGCGGACGGCGCGGCGACCATGCCCATCGCTGGTGCACGCAAGCCGTCGTCTGCCTGCAAGGTCGTGTCACCATCACCCTCGACGACACGCAGCGCACCACCACCCTCGTGCTCGACGATCCCGGCCTTGGCGTGAGCATACCTCCGGGAATCTGGAACCAGCTCGTCTTC
>Ga0169931_10011087_pt1 | contig 12773 bp, 11 predicted proteins | sample Kivu_15m_20L_FD_129675 | JGI IMG/M metagenome (GOLD analysis project Ga0169931, IMG submission 129675) | Freshwater microbial communities from Lake Kivu, Western Province, Rwanda to study Microbial Dark Matter (Phase II) - Kivu_15m_20L... | ecosystem: Environmental > Aquatic > Freshwater > Lake...
CGATGAGGCGCTGCGCCTGCACGGCACGGTGCACGTGCTGGTGAACAACGCCGGCTTCCAGCATGTCTCGCCCATCGAGGCGTTCCCCGAGGATCAATGGGACCGGATGCTGTCGCTCATGCTGACCGCGCCGTTCCTGCTCACGCGCTACCTGTGGCCGTCAATGCAGCAGCAGAAATGGGGCCGCGTGGTGAACATTGCCTCGATCCATGCGCTGGTCGCCTCGCCCTTCAAGGCAGGCTACATCTCGGCCAAGCACGGGCTGGTGGGCCTCACGCGCACCGCCGCGCTGGAAGGCGGCGAGCACGGCATCACCGTGAACGCCATTTGCCCCGCGTACGTGAAGACACCGCTGGTGGACAACCAGATCGCCGACCAGGCGAAGGCGAACAACCTGTCCACGCAGGAGGTGATCGCGAAGATCATGCTCGCCCCGGCGGCGGTGAAGCGCCTGATCGAGCCGGCCGAGGTGGCGGCCTGCGTCGCCTACCTGTGCAGCGAGGAGGCCGGCGTCATCACCGGCTCGGCGCTGACCATGGACCTGGGCTGGACCGCAAGGTAGGGTTCGCCGCCAGCTGCTTCACGCGCTCGTAGAAGCGCGCCAGGTCCCCACCCTCTTCCGCGAGCAGCTGCTCGAATTGCGGCACCAGCTGCGTGTAGGTCGCGCGCGCGGCAAGGAACGCGTTGTTGGGCTCGATCGCGGCAAGGCGCGGAAACCGGGCCAGCTCCGCCTTGAGCGAGGCCATCTCGGCGGCCTTGCGCCGGCGCATGTCCTCCGGCTCGAGGCGCGCCTGGTACAGGCTGCGCAGGCGCCCGCGGATTTCCTCCAGCCGCGCGGTGAATGCCTCGCTGCGCTGCTCCAGGTCCGCCAGCGCCTTCAGGTCCGCCTCGCGCCCCGCCAGCCAGCGCCGCAGCCCGGCGCGCTCCACCGCCACCGCGAACGACTCGTTGAAGGTGGAATCGTCCTTGGCATAAGCCACCTGGTGCGCGAGCTCGTGGAAGATCAGGCGCGCCAGTTCCCCTTCCGGGTACTGGATGAACGTGGAGAGCAAGGGATCGTCGAAGCGCCCCAGCGTCGAATACGCCGGCACGCCGTAGAGGTAGACGTCGAGCCCCTCGGCGCGCAGCGCGCTCGCGTGCGCCTCGGCGTCCTCGCGCGTGAAAAAGCCGCGATAGGACACGCACCCGGCCACCGGGAAGCAGGATTTCACCGGCTGCAGCGAAAACGCCGGCGCCGCCACCACGTTCCAGACGACGAAGGGCCGCGGCAGCGCCGCATAGCTACGATAGCTGCCGTTGTCCGGCAGCTTCAGTTCGCGGGTGGCGAACTCGCGGATGCGCTGCGTCAGCTCCAGGCGCCGGCGCAGGTCCGCGGGTGTCTGCGGGTCCACGACCAGGCGCGCCACCGGCTGCGCGGCGGCCATGATCTCCAGGTGCCCGCCCACCGCCTGCGCGTAGTACGACAGCGTCTCGCAACCGGCGAGCAGCACGGCGGCCGCAGCGATGAGCGCGCTACGCATCATGGAGGAAGGCCCCCGTGCGCAGGAACGCGTCCGCCTGCGCCGCCACGCGCGAGGACAGCAGCATGGCGCTGTGCCCGATGCGCATGACCACGCGCGCGGCCATACCCTCGATTTCCGTCTCCTCTAGGCGGACCACGCCGTCGTTGATGCCGGGCAACCGCCCCAGCACGCGCCCAAGGCCCAGCGGCAGCGTGCCGGCGATCACGCCCAGGGGCTCGGGTCGCCGCCAGCGCGCGTGGCGATCGCTCTCGCGCCACAGCTCCTCGCTCTCGCCCAAAAACCAGCGCCCTGCGGCGTGGCACGCGAGGCGCCGACCGGCCATGCAGCCGCGCACCGGCGTCCCGAGCAGCAGCACGCGCCCCGCCTGCAACGCGCACTCCTGCTCCAGCGCCTCCAGGATCACGCGCCCGCCCATGCTGTGCCCGACATAGTGCGCGGGTCCGATGTCGCGCGCGAAGCGGGCCAGGCGCTCCGCGTGCGCGTGCAGCGGGCGCGCGCGGCCGAAGTAGCCGAAGCGGTGGCAGCGAAACCCGGCGCGCGCCAGGCGCGCGCCCAGCGGCGACATCACCACGCCGGGCACCCACAGGCCATGCACTAGGACGACATTGTTCATCGGGCGCGCACTCCAGCTGCGCTCACTTGATCAGCACGCGCCCGGCCCAGGCCGGATACGGCAGCTGCCACTTCGCGGTGGCGAGCGCTTCGGGCCAGACCACGTTGCGCCGGCCCTTCTGGATCTGCAGCACCAGGGGCTGCGCGGCCAGTTGCACGCCGTTCTGGTCGACCTGGTAGGCGCCAAGCGGCGTCGCGGTCTGCAGCGCAGCGAACGCCTCGCGCAGCTTCTCCTGCTCGAGCGTCCCGGCGCGCTTCACTGCCGCCTCCAGCACCTTCGCCGCGGCATGGCCCTGCGCGGCCAGCAGCGAGGGCTGCGCCGACCAGCGCTTCGCGAACGCGGCGACGAAGGCCGCATTGCCCGCGGTGGCCGCGCGCGAATCGTAGGGCGCCAGGCCCATCACCTGCTCGGCGTCCTGCCCGACCAGGCCGATGAACGCCGGGTCGGATGCGCCCTGCGCAACGAACAGGGCGGGCGCGTAGCCCAGGCGCCGAAACGTCTGCACCGTGCCGGAGGCGTCGGCTGCGTTGCCGAATCCGATCCAGGCCTGCGCGTCGAAGCCGCGCGCGCGCTCGACCAGGGCATCGAGGTCCGTCGACCCCGGCGCATGGGGCGCGGGCTCCGCCACCTGGAAGCCGAGTTTCACCGCCGCAATGCGCGCCTGGTCGGCCATTTCCTTGGACAGCGGATCCTGGCGGAAGGCGATGAACAGGCGTCGCAGGCCCTGGCGTTGCGCGATCTCCAGCGCACCGATGCCGTAGATCGCGTACGTCGTCGCGACCTGAAACACGTAGCGCAAGGGCTTGCGGTGCACCAGTCCCGAGGCGCCGGTGGCGTTCACCAACACGCGCCGCGCGCGCTCGGCCGCGCCCGCCGCGCCCAGCGTGGCCGCCGAGCCGACCGGACCGATCAACAGGTCGGCGCGCGCCTCCTCGATCAACCTGCGGTAATGCGCCGGCGCCTCGAAGGCTTCCGACCGGTCATCGTGCAGCACCAGCTCCACCGGCCGGCCGAGCAGCCCGCCTGCGGCGTTCACTTCATCGCGCCACAATTCCAGCGCCCGGGCGAGGTCGGCGCCGAGGGCGGAGTGGATCCCGGTGCGCGGCACGGCGGCGCCCACGACCACCGGTTGGGCGGGGGCCGCCGGCGCGAGCGCGAGCAGGAGAACGAACAAAAGCCGCTTCATGGTCCGGCCCCAAAGTAAGGTGTGGGAAAATCCGCGTCAAGGAACATGGACAGCGAGTTCATCAAGGCCTTGCGCGCCATTGTCGGCCCGGCGCACGTGCTCACCGAGGCCGCGGCCACCGCGCCCTACTTCGGCGACTGGCGCAAGCAGTTCCGCGCCGCCGCCGAGTGCGTGGTGCGCCCCGCGGATACCGCGCAGGTGGCGGCGGTGCTTCGCCTGTGCGCGGGCGCCGGCGTCGCCGTGGTGCCGCAGGGTGGCAACACCGGCCTTTGCGGCGGCTCGGTGCCCACCGGCGCGGTGCGCGAAATCGTGTTGTCGCTGGGGCGGCTCAACCGCGTCCGGCGCGTGGATCCGCTGGACAACACCATCACCGTGGAAGCGGGCTGCGTGCTGGCGGCGATCCAGGCCGAGGCCGAAAAGGCGGATCGCTTCTTTCCGCTGTCGCTGGCGGCCGAAGGCAGCTGCCAGATCGGCGGCAACCTCTCCACCAACGCAGGCGGGGTCAACGTGCTGCGCTTTGGCAACGCGCGCGACCAGGTGCTGGGGCTGGAGGTGGTGCTGCCCGACGGCCGCGTCTGGAACGGCCTGCGCAGCCTCAGGAAGGACAACACCGGCTACGACCTGAAGCAGCTGTTCATCGGCGCCGAGGGCACGCTCGGGATCATCACCGCGGCGGTGCTCAAGCTGCAGCCGCGCCCCACCGCCACCGCGACCGCCTGGGTCGCGCTCGCCGATCCATCGGCTGCGGTGGAGCTGCTGAGCAACCTTCGCCGCCTGTGCGGGGACCGCCTGACCGCGTTCGAGCTGGTCTCGCGCCGCTGCGTGGATGCGGTGCTCGCGCACCGGCCGGCGACGCGCGATCCGATCCCCGGATCCAGCGCCTGGAACGTGCTGCTGGAACTCAACGACGGCGGTGGCGATGCGGAGCTCAAGGGCCGGCTGGAGGGCGCGCTGCGCGAGGCGCTCGAATCCGGCCAGGCCCGGGATGCGGTGGTGGCGCAGAGCCAGGCCGAGCGCCTGGCGCTGTGGGCGATCCGCGAGACGGTGCCCGAAGCGCAGTTCTCCAACGTGAAGCACGACATCTCGGTGGCCGTTTCACGCATCCCCGAGCTGATCGCGCGAACCGACGCAGCCCTGGCCGCGGCCTTCCCCGGCGCGCCCATCTACTGCTTCGGCCATGTCGGCGACGGCAACCTGCACTACAACGTGGGCGATGCGGCGCTGCTCGCGCGCCGCGCGGAGGTGAACGAGGTGGTCTACGCCGAGGTGAGCGCGATGGGCGGCTCCATCTCCGCAGAGCACGGCCTGGGGCAATTGAAGCGCGAGGAAATCACACATCACAAGGATCCGCTCGAGCTCGAGCTGATGCGCGCGGTAAAGGGCGCGCTCGACCCCAGGCACCTGATGAACCCGGGGAAGGTCCTCTAAGGCTTCGGTTCGAAGGCCTCGATGAAGCGCAGCAGGACGCGCGCGCCCGCCTCCGCGTCCGCCGCGGTGATCGCCTCGGCCGGGTTGTGGCTGATGCCCTTCGCGCAACGAATGAACAGCATGCCGATGCCGGCGATGGCCTGGATCGCCTGGCCGTCGTGGCCGGCGCCGCTGGGGAGGCGAAAATCGCGCAGGCCCTCCGCGCGCAACGCGGCGGCCATCTGATCGATCAGCCACGGCGCGCAGGCGGCCACGCTCTGCTGCTGCAGTTCCTCGATGTGCACGGCGACCTTGCGCCGCGCACAGATGGCGGCGAACTCGGTACGAATGGCCTGCACCGCGCGCAGGCGCTGCGCATCGTCGGGCGCGCGCGCATCCACGGCAAAGCGCGCCTCGCCCGGCACCACATTGATTGCGCCCGGCAGCGCCTCGATGCGCCCGACGGTGGCAACCAGCGCGGGCTCCGCCGACCCGATGCGCTCCACCGCCAGCGCGCATTCGGCGGCCGCCGCGAGCGCGTCCTGGCGCAGATTCATGGGTACGGTGCCGGCGTGGCCGGCCGTGCCGGCGATGGTGACCGCCATGCGCGTGAAGCCGTTGATCGCGGTCACCACGCCCACTGCCAGCCCTTCGGCCTCCAGCACCGGGCCCTGCTCGATGTGCAGCTCGGCGTAGGCGAGCACCTCCGCGCGCTGGCGCGCCGCCTCGCCGACGCGGGCCGGGTCCAGACCAAAGTCGCGCAGCGCCTGCGCGAACGTGACCCCGGCGCCGTCTTTCGCCTGCAGCACCGCCGGATCGAAGGTGCCCGCCACCGCGCGGCTGCCCAGCAGCGTGGCGCCAAAGCGCACGCCTTCCTCGTCGCAGAAGCCCACCACTTCCAGCGCGAACGGCAGGCGCTTGCCCGCCGCCTTCAGCGCGCGCGCGCACTCGATGCCCGCCAGCACGCCCAGCATGCCGTCGTACTTTCCCGCGTTGCGCACGGTGTCCAGGTGCGAACCCAGCAGCAGGCAGGGCGCCCCCGGCGTGCTCGCCTCATAGCGCCCGACCACATTGCCGATGGCATCCAGGCGCGCGGTCATGCCGGCCTCGCGCATCCATTCCAGCACCAGGTCCACAGCGCCGCGGTACTCCCTCGACAGCGCGACGCGCGTCAGGCCGTCCGCCAGTTCCGAATGCCGCGCCAGCGCGTCGGCCCGCTCGAGCAGACGCTGCCCCGAAATGTTACCGATCGTGCACATCAGCGCTTGAACACCGGTGCGGGCAGCCGCTGCAGGACGACATCCACGCAGGCGGCGCGGCCCGCGAGCGAGGCGCGCGCCAGCGCCGGGGCCAGTTCCTCGGGCACCGCAACGTGCTCGCCGTGCGCGCCGAAAGCCTCCGCCACGCGGTTGTAGCGCGTCGCGAGCAGCAGGCAGCCGTGCGCGCGCGCCGCGCCGTAGGCGCGCAGCTGGATCTGGTGCTCGGCGTTCCAGGCCGAGTCGTTGCCGACCACCGCGACGAACGCAATGTCGCCGCGCACCGCGGTGTCGAACTCCGAGGCATGGAAGCCGAAGGTGCCATCGCCCAGCATGGCGACCACGTTCGCCTCCGGCACCGCGAGCTTGGCCGCGGCCGCGAAGGGCAGCGCCGAGCCGATGGATCCCGCGACACCGTTGATCACCCGGTGCGGCGCGCGCAACGTCGCCTGCGCCCACTGGCCGAACTCACCGCCGTCGCACACCAGCACCGACGGTGCGGCATCAAGGAGTTTCTGCACCGCGCTCCCGACTTCCACCGGGTGCAGCGGGCCCTGCGCGGGCGAGGCGAGCGTCGCCCACGCCGCCGGACGCCAGGCGAGCGCCGCGCGCGCTTCGTCGCGCCAGCCACCCTTCTTCCAGCCCTTGCGCGCGGCGTGCTCCACCCACTGCCCGGTCACCGCATCGGTATCGAGCACCTTGGCGCCTGCGCCAAAGGCACTGCCGAACTTCAGCGTGAAGTCGCGCCGCTTGCCCGCGAGCACCACGGTGTCGGCCTTGGCGAGTACCTCCGCGAGCAAACCCAGGCTCGGATCGTTCACGCCGCGCGGGCTCTCCATGACGACGCACGGCACGCCGGTGGCCTCCTCCAGCTGCGCGAGCAGCCGGCGCGAGCGCGCGCCGGCCATGGCGGGCCCGGCGATCAGGAGCGGCGTCTTTCCGGCGGCGAGGTGGTCCAGCGCCACGTCGATGGCGCGGTCCTGAGGCGCGAGGGGCTCGGGAAGGAACGCCCCCGGCGCCGGCAACGGGGCATCCACTTTCCCTTCCAGCAGGTCCGAGGGCAGCGACAGGTGGACCGGCCCGGGACGCCCGCTGCGCGCCATGCGCATGGCGCGCGCGAGGTCCTCGCCCAGCGTTGCGGCCAAGCGCACCGTCCAGGAAGCCTTCGCCACCGGCGCGGCCATCTCCGCCTGCGCCATTTCCTGGAACGCGCCCTTGCCCAGTTCCTCGAGCGGCGCGTGTCCGGAGAGCAGCACTAGGGGCGACTCCGCTGCGAGCGCGGTGTAAAGCGCCGATACTGCGTTGGCGTGGCCGGGCCCCCCGGTCACCAGCGCGATCCCGGGCTCGCCGGTGAGCCGGCCCCAGGTGTCGGCCATATGCACCGTGGCCGCCTCGTGGCGCACATGCAGGAGTTCCAGGCCGGCGTCGAGCGCAGCATCGAACACCGACATGATGTGGTTGCCCGAAAGCGTGAACACGCGCCGCACGCCGGCTGCGGCGAGCGTGCGCGCGACGAGGTCTGCGCCCCGCTGGCTCATCGGCACGCTATTGGCGAATGCCGAGCAGGTTGACGAGCCTCGAGTACAGCTCGTACTGCTCGCGCACGAACTTCTCGGTCTCGGCCGGCGAGCGGATCGCGGCGATGCCGCCGATCCTGGCGTTGCCCGCCTGCCAGGCCGGGTCCTTCGCCAGCTTGGCGAAGGTGTCCACCCAGCGGTCCACCACGTCCTTGGGCATCCCCGGCGGCCCCATGAGCGCGGTCCAGCCGACGATCCGGTTCATGTCCGGGAAGCCGGCCTCGGTGGCGCTGGGCACGTTGGGCAGCTCGGCCAGCCGCTCCGGGGTGACGAACAGGCCGCGCAGCGCGCCCGACTTCACGTGCGGGATGACGGTGGGCGCGTTGTTGCAGGCGAAATGCACCTGCTGGCCCAGCACCGCGGTGGTCACCTCGCCGCCGCCCTTGTAGTGGATGCCCACCGCGTGGTCCTTGGTGAGGCCGGCCAGCGTCATCCAGTACTGCACCGACATGTTCTGGCTGGTGCCCACGCCGGAGGTGGAGAAGTTCAACTTGCCCGGGTGCGCGCGCGCCGTCTCGATCAGCTCGGCGGCGTTCCTCCACGGCGCATCGCTCTTGATGTAGCAGATGAACGGGTTCAACTCGATCAATGACAGCATGGTGAACTCGTTCCACTTGTAGGGCACCTTGGAATCGAGCGCCGGGGCGATGGCATGGGTGGCGATGCGCGCCACCAGCAGGGTGTAGCCGTCCGGGGCGGCGGTGCGCACCGCCTGTGCGCCGATGGTGCCGGAGGCGCCGGTGCGGTTGACCGCGACGATGGGCTGGTTGTTGAGGTATTTCTGCGCATGCGTCGCGACGTTACGGCCCGAGAGGTCGGAGTCGCCGCCGGCGGCGAAGGGAATGATGAAGGTGATCGGCTTGTTGGGGTACCCCTGGGCAAGCGCGCCGCCGCAGAATGCGAGCGAAACGAGTGCCGCAAATGCGTGCTTCATTCTGTTCCTCCCGGTAACCTAGCGATGATGAATAAGCCTAGCATGCCCCCCGGCCCGGTCCGCGGCCCCTCGGCCTGGACCGGCCCCGATCTTGCGAAACGCGAGGAGGCGTGGCTCTACCGCCTGGGCGAGCGCGAACTGGCCGAGATCGACGCTGCGGTGCGCGCCTTCAAGTCTTGCGCGCTGCCGTTGACCGCAATCTCCGCCGGCAACTTTCCGCTGGGCGCCTTCGGCGAGACCCTGCGCGGGCTGTTGCGCGAACTGCTCGAGGGCCGCGGCTTCTTCATGTTGCGCGGCCTGCCGGTGGACCGCTACAGCCGCGAGGAGCAGGCGATCGCGTACATGGGCATCGGCGCACACCTGGGTCGACCGCGCTCGCAGAACGCCAAGGGCCACCTGCTGGGGCACGTCAAGGACCTGGGCTTGGACATCCAGGACCCGAAGGTGCGCTATTACCAGACCAACCGGCGCTTAGAGTACCACACCGATTCGGTGGACATCGTCGGGCTGCTGTGCCTGAAGACGGCCAGGGCGGGCGGCGAGAGCTTCCTCGCCAGCTCGATGACCGTGTTCAACGAAATTCGCGCTCGACGCCCGGACCTGCTGCCGGCCCTGTTCCTGCCCTTTCCCACCGACCGGCGCGGCGAAGTGCCCGAGGGCATGCAGCCCTGGTTCGACATGCCGGTCTACCACTGGCACGAGGGACGACTCACCTGCATCTACGTGCGCCAGTACATCGAGTCGGCGCAGCAGCTGTTCCCGCAAGCCGCGCGCCTCACGGCCGACCAGGTCGCGGCCATGGACCTCGTGGACGAGCTGGTGAACGACCCGGCGATCCACCTCTCGATGGCTTTCCTGCCCGGCGACATGCAGTTCCTGCACAACCACCAGATCCTGCATTCGCGCAACGACTTCGAGAACTGGCCCGAGCCGGAACGCCACCGCCACCTGCTGCGCCTGTGGCTCGCCCCGCCCGGGGGCCGGCCGCTGCCCGAGCCGTTCGCCGCGCGCTACGGCGGGGTCACGCCAGGCGACCGGGGCGGCATCGTGGTGAAGGGAACCCGTTTCACGGTACCGCTGGAAGCCGTCTAGCTACTCCCGGACGAGCGTCAATTGGGTTGCCGCGCCGCCGCTGTGGCGCAGCTCGCCCGTGATGCGGGCGCCCTCGGCGCGGCCGCTGAACGCAAACCCTTCCCCGGAGAAGCGGATCGATGACCCCTCCAGCTTCGCCTGCTTGATCACCAGCGGCTGGCCGTGGGCCACGCCGTCGATCTCGATCTCCTGGTAGTTCTGGGAAATGCGCACGCGCCAGTCAGGCGCGCGCCAGTTGCCGCGCACCTTGGCGGGCACCACCCATAGCAGGACGTGGCTCTCGTCACCCTGCCCTTCGTGACGCTTCGTCAGGCGCAGGGTCTCCATGCGGTCGGGTTTCCAGCCGATCATGGCGAAGGCGTGCGAGACGATGCGCGCGCCGGGCCGCAGTTCATCGAGCAGCTTGGGCTGCAGGCGGTCGATGACGGAGGGCAGCAGGTAGATGGTCACCACCGTGGCACCGGAAAGATCCGCCTGCAGGACATCGCGATGCTCGAAAGCAACCCGGTCCGCGACGCCGGCGGCGCGCGCGTTCTCGCGCGACAGGGCCACCAGGCGCGCCTCGATGTCCAGGCCCAGGCCGCGTGCACCGAAACGGCGCGCGGCGGCAATCACGATGCGGCCGTCGCCGGAACCCAGGTCCATCACGAGATCGGCCGGACCGGTGCCGGCCAGCACCAGCATGCGCTCCACGACTTCCGGCGGCGTGGTGATGAACGGGGCCTGCTCGACCGGCCCCTGGGCACGCGCGGCGCCGCAGAACGCGAACGCCGCAAGTGCAGCCGCCAGCCTGAATACGAGGAAAGCCATCCGATGCATAAGGTTGTCCGACCTGAACGGGAAAGCGGGAGTTTACGCGCTCGACACCGCCCCGGCCCTGTAAGTCCCCTGGAATGAAAACCCACCGAGCGGTGTAGGCTCGGTGCAGCGTTCATTCGCAACAGGTTTCTCCACAAGGGCATACCCATGATCGACACCCGTTCCTGCCGTACCCGCCGTTCCCTGCTGGGGTTCTCCGCCCAGCCGCATGCTTACCTATGCGGTGCCTCGCGCCGCATCCGATCCACGTCCCGCTGAACAAGAGGAGTTCCGCCATGTTTCGCAACGTTCTTGCGTCTTTCGCCGTCCTTGCGCTGCTTGCCCCCCTGCCCTGGCGCAGCAGGTCCTGAAGGTCACCACCATCCCCGAGGAAGTCGCCACCGAACAGGTGCGCAAGTTCGGGCCGCTGACGAAGTACCTCGAGCGCACGCTGTCGATGAAGGTCGAGTTCACCCCGGTAAACGACTACCCGGCCGCGGTCGAGGCGCTGGTGAACAAGCAGGTCGACGTGGTCTGGTTCGGCGGCTTCACCCATGTCCAGGCGCAGCTGCGCTCCGGCGGCAAGATCATCCCGATCGCGCAGCGCGAGGAAGACACGCAGTTCCGCTCGGTATTCATCGCGCTGACCAACTCCGGCATCAAGACGCTGGCCGACCTGAAGGGCAAGCAGTTCAGCTTCGGTTCGCAGTCCAGCACCTCGGGAAGCCTGATGCCGCGCGCCAACCTGCTGCAGGCGAAGATCGACCCGGAAAAGGACTTCAAGCGCATCGCCTATTCCGGCGCGCATGACGCCACTATCGCCTCGGTGGTCGGCGGGCGCGTGGACGCGGCGGCGCTCGACATCACGGTGTGGCGCAAGTTCGTCGACGAGAAGAAGGTGGACACCTCGAAGGTGAACGTGTTCTTCACCACGCCGCCCTTCTTCAACTACAACTGGTCGGTGCACGCGGACATGCCGGTCGCGCTGCGCGAGCGCCTCACCAAGGCGCTGCTCGACCTGTCCATGTCCGACCCGGAAGGCAAGGAGATCCTGACGCTCAACCGCGCCACGAAGTACATCCCGACGCGGGCCGAGAACTACAAGGACCTCGAGGCCGCCGGCCGCAGCGCGGGCCTCATCAAGTAGTCGCCGCCCCCTCGCGGTGAACGTCACCCTGCACGGACTCGCGGCGCGCCACCCTGCCGCGAGCGCCGACAGCGCGCCGGCCCTGAAGCCGGCGCAACTGGCGCTCGCCCCGGGCGAGCAACTGGCCGTGGTCGGCCCCTCGGGGGCGGGCAAGACCACGCTGCTGCATACGCTTGCCTGCGCGCTCAAGCCTGCGGCGGGGCGGCTCGAACTCGGCGGCATCGACCCCTGGTCGCTACCGGTTGGGCGCCTGCAGAAGCTGCGCGGCCAGCTGTTTCTCGCACCCCAGGCGCCACCGCTGCCGCCGCGCCAGCGCGTGGTGACCGCGGTGCTCGCGGCGCGCCTGCCGCGGCAGTCCCTGTTCGCGAGCCTGCGCTCGCTGCTCTATCCCACCGGGGTCGACCAGGCCCAGTCCGCGCTGGCGCAGTTCGACCTCGCCGACAAGCTCTGGGAGCGGGTCGACCGGCTCTCGGGCGGCGAGCGGCAGCGGGTTGGCCTCGCGCGCGCGCTCGTCTCCAGCGCAACCCTGTGGCTGGTCGACGAGCCGCTGTCGTCGCTGGATCCCTCGCGCGCCGCGCTCGCGATCGAGACCCTGACGCGCGCGGCCCGCGAGCGCGGCGTCACGCTGGTCTGCACCCTGCACCAGGTGGACGTGGCGACGCGCTTTCCACGCGTGCTGGGAATGCGCGATGGCGAAATTCATTTCGACCTTCCCGCGGCGGAGGTCTCGAAGGCGCGCCTTGCGGCCCTGTACGCGCAGCGCGAGCACGAGCTCGTCGAGCCGCCGCCCGCGGTGCCAGAGCCCTCTTCCGGTCCGGTCACGGTGGTCACCTACTGCCGCTAGCCCGGCATCGCCACAGCCATGCAACCGGCCGCCGTCACCCCCATCGCACCCGAGCTGCGCGACCCGGCCTGGATCGGGCGCGTATTCTGGTTCCTGGCCGCGCTAGTGCTGCTGGCACCAGCGCTGGTGCTCACCGAGTTCCGGCCCTGGACCATGCTGGAGCCCGACGCGCTGCGCTCCACGGTGCGCTTCGTCGCTGATTTCCTTCCGCCGAAAATCGAGCCCGAGTTCCTTCTGCTGGTGGCGCGCGAATGCTGGCGTACGGTGGCCATCGCCACCGCAGGGATGGCGCTCGCGCTGCTGATCGCGATCCCGCTCACCCTGCTCTCCACCAGCGTGCTGTCGGTGTCGGCCCTGCCCGGGCGCATGCACGCGTTGCCGTTCGTGCTGCGCCAG
>Ga0169931_10011088_pt1 | contig 12772 bp, 13 predicted proteins | sample Kivu_15m_20L_FD_129675 | JGI IMG/M metagenome (GOLD analysis project Ga0169931, IMG submission 129675) | Freshwater microbial communities from Lake Kivu, Western Province, Rwanda to study Microbial Dark Matter (Phase II) - Kivu_15m_20L... | ecosystem: Environmental > Aquatic > Freshwater > Lake...
GATTTCGTCTATGGGGTGGTGACGCCGCGGGTGCTGGCGGTGGTGCAGGAGCTGGCCCAGCGCCATGGGCTGCTGCTCTTCGGCGATCTGCAGTGCAGCAGCCAGGTGGGCTCGATCACCCGCTTTCAGAATTTCTCGCTGTTGACCCCGAATGAGCGGGAGCTGCGATTAGCGCTGCAGGACAAGGACAATGGCCTGGAGAGCCTCAGCCAGCAGCTGCTGGCTGACACCCACTGTGAGCGGTTGATCGTGAAGCTGGCAGCCGAGGGCTTCATCGCCTACGACCGAAGCAGCGGCGGCCGGGTTCTGAGCCAGCCGTTCCCGGCTTTGAGCGTTAATCCTTTGGACGTGGCCGGAGCGGGCGATTCGGTGCTGGCGGTGATGGCCACGGGCCTGGCCAGCCGCCAGGCGATGATGCCAACCGCTGCCCTGGCCTGCTGCATGGCAGCCCTTGCCGTGGAAACGATGGGCAACACGCCGATCAGCCATGACACCCTGCGCAACAACCTTCAGGAGGTGCTTGCTTCATGACCAGCTCGACGATCCTGGTGATCGGCAGCAACAGCTTCAGCGGTACCCATTTCGTTGCTGAGGCCCTGAGGGCAGGCCATCAGGTCTGGGGCGTCAGCCGCTCGCCCGAGCCCGATCCCGTCTTCCTTCCCTACCACTGGCCACAGCCCAAAACAGGCAAGCCGCTCGCCACCACGGAAAACTTCCACTTCCAGGCGATCGACCTCAATAGCCAGCTGCCCGAGCTGCTGCAGCTGATCGATCGGGTGGAGCCTGCGGTGGTGGTCAACTTTGCGGCCCAAGGTATGGTGGCCGAGAGCTGGCTGAATCCCACCCACTGGTATCAGACCAATGTGGTAAGTCAGGTGGCCCTGCACGATGCGCTGCGTCAGCGGCCCTTCCTGCAGAAATACGTGCATGTCACCACCCCCGAGGTGTACGGCAGCACCGATGAGGGCTGGATCCGCGAGCACAGTCATTTCGCCCCCAGCACGCCCTACGCCGTGAGCCGGGCCGCCTGCGACCTGCATTTGCACAGTTTCCACAAGGCCTATGGGTTTCCGGTGGTGTTCACCCGTGCGGCCAATGTGTACGGGCCCGGCCAGCAGCTGTACCGCATCATTCCCCGGGCGATGCTGAGCGCCCGCACCGGCAAGCCGATGCAGCTCCACGGCGGCGGGTTTTCGGAGCGCTGCTTCATCCACATCCGCGATGCCATGCAGGCCACGCTGCGGCTGGCGCTGGAGGCCGATCCCGGCACCACCTGGCATCTCTCCACCCGCGAGCCGATCAGCATCCGCGGCCTGGTGGAGCGGATCTGCCAGCGCTGTGGGGTATCGTTCAGCTCGGTGGTGGAGGAGAGTGGCGAGCGGCTGGGTAAAGACCAGAGCTATTTGCTCGACAGCACCTCCATCCGCGAGGCCTTCGGCTGGAGTGATCAGGTGACCCTTGAAGAGGGACTCACCGACACCCTGGACTGGGTGGATGCCTACCTTGAACAGCTCAAAACCCTTCCCTGGACCTATCAACACAAGGCATGAAACTCCTTGTCACCGGTGGCTGCGGCTACAAAGGTTCGGTTCTGGTTCCACTACTGCTGGCCGATGGCCACGACGTGGTCAGTGTTGACACCCAGTGGTTCGGTAATCACTTGCCGCAGCATTCCAATCTCGCCAACCTCCAGCTGGACATCCGCGACACCGACGCGATTCCCCTGGAGGGCGTGGAAGCGATCATCCACCTGGCCAACATCGCCAACGACCCGGCGGTGGAGCTCAACCCCACCCTCAGCTGGGAGGTGAATGTGCTGGCCGGCCAGCAGCTGGCCGATCGGGCCGTGCGGGCCGGGGTGAAGCAGTTCATCTTCGCCAGCTCCGGCAGTGTCTATGGAGTGAAAGACGAGCCGAACGTGACGGAAGACCTCACCCTGGTGCCGATCTCGGTGTACAACAAAACCAAGATGGTGGCCGAGCGGGTGTTCCTCTCCTACCAGGATCAGATGCAGGTGCACTGTATCCGCCCGGCTACAGTCTGCGGTGTATCACCACGCATGCGCTTGGATGTGAGCGTGAACATGCTCAGCTACCAGGCGCTTAAAAATGGCCGCATCACCGTCTTTGGTGGTGATCAGACCCGGCCCAACATCCATATTCAGGACATTGCCAACGTCTACCGCCACTTCCTGGCCCATCCCGAGATCCCGAGTGGCTGCTTCAACGCTGGTTTTGAAAACATCTCGATTCTCGATATTGCCGAACGCGTCAAGAACAAGATCGGCGCCGAGATCGTAGTGAGTGCTTCCAACGATCCCCGGTCCTATCGCCAGGATTCCAGCAAGCTGCTGGCCACGGGCTTCCAGCCCACTCACAGCGTGGCTGATGCGATCAGCGAGATCGCCGAAGCCTTCAATGCGAACTCCCTGTCAGATGACGAGTCGTGCTACACGGTGAAGTGGATGCGCCACCTAGATCTCGCCACCCCGGAGGTGTCGGCATGATCGCGGCCCCGCCTAGCTTAATCAGCGTGGCCGACCTCAGTGCCAAGGCCCTCACCTTGCGCCAGCGGCTCGTCACCACTTCGGCCAACGCAAAGATCCCGCACCTGGGCTCCTGCCTCTCCTGCGTGGAGCTGCTGGTGGCGCTTTACTGGCAGGAGCTGCGAATCGATCCCGCCAACCCCGACGAACCGGATCGCGATCGCTTCTTGCTCAGTAAGGGGCACGGGGCGCCGATCCTGTTTCAGGTGCTGGCGGAGCGGGGGTTTTATCCTCTGGAGCGGCTAGAGGATTTCGGCAAGGCGGGCAGCGTGTACCACGAGCACCCGCCCAAGCCTGGCTACATCCCCGGCATCGAGGCAGCCACCGGCTCTTTGGGCCACGGGCTGCCGATGGGTCTGGGCATGGCGCTGGCCGCCCGCATCCAGCAGCGCCCAACTCGTTGTTATGCCTTGCTCAGCGATGGCGAATGCAACGAAGGCAGCATCTGGGAGGCGGCGCTGCTGGCCGCCAGCCAGATGGTGCACACCCTCACGGCGATCATCGATTTCAACAAGTGGCAGGCCACCGGCCGCAGCCAGGAGGTGATGGCCCTCGATCCGCTGGCGGCCAAATGGGAGGCTTTCGGCTGGCATGCCCAGGAGATCGATGGCCATGATTTTGCGGCGATCAGCGGGGCCCTCGCGGCCGCCCGCGCTGAAACCGAACGCCCCAGTGTGATCGTGGCGCACACAGTGAAGGGCAAGGGGGTGTCGTTCATGGAAGACGACAACAACTGGCACTACCGCACCCCTAACCCTGAGGAGCTGGCCGCCGCCCTCGCCGAACTGGAGCGCGTCTGATGCGCGACGCCTTTGCCCAGGAAATGACCCGCCTCGCCGCCGAGCGCACGGACGTGACGCTGCTCTCCGGCGACATCGGCAACCGCATGTTTGAACGCTACAAGCAGGTGGCGCCGGAGCGCTTCTTCAACTGCGGCATTGCCGAGGCCAACATGATGAGCCTGGCCGCCGGCATGGCCCTCAGCGGCCTGCGACCCGTGATCTACACGATCACCCCGTTCACCACCACCCGCTGCCTGGAGCAGATCCGCGTGGGCGTGGCCTACCACCAGGCGCCGGTGGTGATCGTGGGCACGGGCTCCGGCCTCTCCTATGCCGAACTCGGCCCCACCCACCACTCGCTGGAGGACATGGCCATCCTGCGCACCCTGCCGGGGCTGAATGTGCTGGCCCCGGCCGACAGCACCGAACTGGTGGCCCAGCTGCGCGAAGCCCTCGATGCGCCCCATCCCACCTACATGCGCATCGGCAAGAAGGGAGAGCCACCGCTGCATGGCGAATCAGCCCAGCTGGGCATCGGCAAGGCCAACCTGCTGCGCGACGGCAGTGATCTGCTGGTGCTGGGCGTGGGCCCGATCCTCGGCGAGGCCCTCCAGGCATCGGAGGCGGTGGCTGCGGAAGGCTTCTCCGTGGCCGTGGCCAGCCTCGGCGGCGTCAAGCCCCTCGATACCGCCTTCCTGGAGGCGATGGCAGAGCGCTTCCCCCGCTGGCTGAGCCTGGAAGAGCACGGCATCAACGGCGGCCTCGGCAGTGCACTGCTCGAGTGGCTGGGGGATCGGGATGGCCCAGCCATCCGCCTGAAGCGGCTGGGCGTACCCGATACCTTCCTCCATGAGCTGGGCAACCAGAATTACACACGCCGACAGCTGAGCCTAGATGCGGCTGGCTTGGCCCAGACCTTTCAGAGAGCATTAGTATCTTAGTCTTATGCGGATTGGGCTAGATTTTGACAATACAATAGTTTGTTATGAGCAAGCGATAGCTCTTTTGGCTGATGAGTTGTTTGACTTGCCGCTAGAGTTGCCGCGGACCAAGCTTGGTCTTCGCAATTACCTTCGCGCCAATGGACGCGAACCAGAGTGGACCCAATTTCAGGGTGAGCTCTATGGACCAGGTATGCGATACGCCCAACCTTACGAAGGTGCCATTGAAGCAATGCAGCAGCTGGCTGTAGATGGTCATGAGCTATTTATTATTAGCCACCGCAGCCGCCGCCCTTATGCGGGCCCACTCCATGATTTGCATAAATCTGCCCTGGTCTGGGTGGCCGAACGACTTCAGAGAAATAGCCTGTTCGTCGGCGGTAATTCAACTATCAATTTCCTTGAAACTCGAGATGAGAAGGTGACATGTATTTCTAAACTGCGCTGTCATGCCTTCCTTGATGACCTTCCTGAAGTACTTCTTGCCCCAGGCTTCCCGGCACAGACTGTAGGTATCCATTTCGATCCCTCAGGACCACTTGTACCTAATTCGGGATGCCTCCGTATCAGGTACTGGTCAGAACTGAGTGGTGTTCTGGAATCAGTTTGCTGATGAAGCCTACCAAGGATCCACCCTTGTTTGCTGTGCACTGGGCAGAGGAACTGGGAGCAGATCCCAATTGCCTTGAAAGACTGCAGGGTGGAATAAATAATCAAGTGTTTCGCTCTAGTGATGGTGCTCAAAATTGGGTTATCAAGGGTTATTCACCTGTCAAGCCCGGACAACCTGATCGCATGCTGGCCGAGCAGCAATTTCTCGTGTTTGCTAATCAGATAGCGCCAGGCTTTACACCATCTCTGGTTTGTGCTGATCATGATCGCCGTTGCGTAGTGCTTGAGTACGTTCACGGCGTTACGTTCGGTGAAGATGTGCCTCCTTCTGCGGAGGCGGTATCTGAGGCTGTGCGTTTCATCAACCTACTCAATCGCGATCCCCAGCAGGCTCGAGAATACATTCAGCTCGACGCAGCTGAAGGTTTTCAAAGCCTAAGCCAGCACATTGCCAATGTACAAAGTCGCCTAGACGCTATGAGCCTTCAACATATCAGTACTGAAGTTAAGCCTTTGGCAGAGGTTTTGTTGCAACAGGTTAGTACTGAGCTCTGCCAAGTGGCAAGGCAGACTCACAGAGCAATTGAGCAAGGAGTTATCTCAGATTCCATTAGTCTTGATGAGCGGTGTGTTTCTCCAAGCGACTTTGGGTTTCATAACGCAATCAGCACAGCCGAAGGTATCCGATTCATTGATTTTGAATTTGCTGGTTGGGACGATCCCGCTAAAACAACACTTGACTTTATTCTTCAACCTCGCGTTCCTGTAGTTGGTTTCGGTTCACCATTGTTGTCAGCTTGGCAGCAGGAAGAACGGCCTTCTATCCAAAGTCGTTGCCAGTACTTAGCACCCATTCTCAGGCTCAAATGGCTTTGCATTCTTCTTTCTGTGCTGAATCCGTCACGTCTTCAGCATATTCTTGATGTAATTTCCATTGAAACAAGATCTCAATTGGTTCTGACACGTATTAAAAGTGCAGAAATCTATTTGGCGCGCACTCAGTCAGTGTGCTCGTCTATCGACCCGATTTAGTTCCGTGAACGCAACGTCTTTTGGGTCTGAACTTCCACCATGCCATCTTTGTGGTGGAGATTTGAGGTATTTTCGGAGCTTCTCCCAGCTTGGGGGAGTCACATCTGATTGCCAACCATGGCAGGGGCTAACACAATTAGCAGTTTGCAAGTCCTGTGGTGCCGTTCAGAAGGCTCTAACGAAAGGATGGTATGAAGAGGTTTCTCAGATCTACGCTGCTTACTCTAACTATTCCCAAGCGGAGGGCAATGAACAGCTAAGTTTTAATGCGAAGACGGGTGCCAATTCTTCACGCTCAAGTTCCATCATTTATTGGTTGAAGAATCAGACAAGTATTCCCGAGAGTGGGTTTCTGCTCGACATCGGCTGTGGCAATGGGTCTTTCCTGAGGGAATTTCAGAAGACTTTCCCCCGCTGGCAGATGATCGGTGCAGAGCTTGACGATCGCAATCGACAAACTGTTGAATCCATTCCTGGTGTATTGACTCTGCACACAAGCCCGCTTACAGAGCTAAATCAGAGATTTGATCTCATCGTGATGGTTCATGCCTTAGAACACATTCCTAATCCCATAGAGTTTTTGTCTGGTCTAAAAGACCTGTTAACACCTTCCGGAAGATTGTTAGTCGAAGTTCCAGATCTCTCAACCTCCCCATTCGATATTTTGATTGTTGACCATTGCACGCATTATAGCCATGAACTGCTCTTAGGGGTTATGGAGCTGGCCGGATTTAAGATTGTCATATCAGATGTAGATTGCGTACCCAAGGAACTTACCTTAATTGCTGAGGTCAGCACGAACGCTATGATATGCTCAAAGTTCATTGATCAGGCCCATAAAGATTCTAATGTTGTTCAGAGTCATATACAGTGGCTAAATGAGATTCTAAATCAGGCTAATTACTCAGAAGGTGATATCGGCATTTTTGGCACCAGCATCTCTGCCACTTGGCTAGCTCACAAACTCCAGGGGCGGGTTACTTTCTTTGTAGATGAAGATGAATCACGAGTCGGTAATAGTCATTTGGGACTTCCGATACTTTCGACTGAGAATGCTCCCTCCTCAATACCAATATTAATGCCTTTGCGACGCGATATTGCCACCATGATCAATAATCGCTTAGGGCTACGGCTCAATTTAATCTTACCACCCGAAAAACTTCTCCCTTAACCAACATGACGATTGACAAACAAACCATTGAACAACAGTACGGTCTAGTATTTGAAATTGCTGATGTCCACGGCATTAGCAATCTAGGATTGATGTCAAATGTTTCTTGGAATCAAGATCCGAAAAGATTACTCTTTACACTTGCACGCTATAAGTTTGTTGCAAAGATGCTTGAGGGTTCTCAAGAAGTCCTTGAGATTGGTTGCGCTGATGCCTTTGGGACCCGTCTGGTACAACAGGTTGTAGGCCACGTAACCGCAATCGACATTGATCCCGTATTCATAAAGGACGCTCAAAGTAGAATTAATCCTCATTGGCCAGTCGATTTAGCTGTTCATGATATATTATCCGGACCACTTTTGGGTTTATACGATGCAATCTATTCACTTGACGTTCTTGAACACATAAACTCCGAGCAAGAAGATACATTTATTTCTAATATGATTAAGTCTCTAAAACCCAATGGCTGTGTAGTCATTGGCATGCCCTCCTTAGAATCGCAAGTACATGCTTCCCCCCAAAGCAAGGCGGGACATGTAAATTGTAAGACTGGCACGTCGCTAAAGAAGCTACTTCAAAAATACTTTACAAACGTCTTTCTGTTCTCTATGAATGATGAAGTCGTACATACTGGATATACTCCCATGGCGCATTATCTTCTTGTATTGTGCTGCGGCAGAAAGCAATATTAACTATGTCAAGCATTTCAGCTTCTTGTAATACGCAAGTAGATTCAAAGAATGTACTTATTATTGGAGGAGATAGCACAATTGGCTCGGCACTAAAGAAACGTTTACGGATAGAGGGTTTTAAAGTAACAGGCACGACTCGGAGCCATCAAAGACATCATGATAGTTCTGCCGTTTATCTTGATCTGTCGAACCCCGCCTCATTCAGTTCAATTCAAGGTCTCTACTATGATGTAGTAGTGTTCTGTGCATCAATAGCATCAATAAAAGAATGTGAGGACAATCCCGAGCAGACTAGCTTGATAAATGTAGACGCCACGATGATACTTCTCAGAATTCTTGGAGACTCAGGGAGTTATCTTGTTTTTTTGTCAACAAATATGGTTTTCGATGGTAGCAAGCCTTGTGTGCCATCACGTGAACAACCTAATCCAGATACAGAATATGGGCGACAAAAGGCGATCGTGGAATCTTGGCTACTTTTAGAATACCCACATTCCTCTGTAATCAGACTTACCAAGGTTCTTCATTCTAGGATGCCACTTTTTACAGATTGGTTGGATCGACTAAGGTCCGGTTTGCGCATCTATCCCTTTGCCAATAGATTAATGGCTCCTATATCATTACATTTGGCGATAGACTCAATTCTATGGTTAGTAACGCACAAACTCTGCGGAATCTTTCAAGTCTCTTCTAATTGTGATGTCAGCTACGCAGATGCTGCCTTTGAGCTTGCAAATCTCTCCACTGCTGATAGTAACTTAGTTATACCAGTTACCTTATTATTAGACAGGCCAGCTGACGGGAGCGCCACGCCACCAACTGCCTATGCGTCATTGGAATTCTCAAGTGCTTTTGCCTCGATATCCCCTCCACCGAAGCCTCTTGAATCGATCCGCTCTGTTTTTCAGTAAAGACCATTCTCCGCCTACTCGCAATGTTTGAGATTGTTAATCTCTTTTCATATGAAGAGTTTTTTACTCTTAGGCGATTAGTCACTCTTCATGTCAAAAGGAAAATTCCTGCTCTCAGTGATCTATCGACATACCACACTGCTGCTACGGATAGTTTGCACAGTGTCTTATCGCCAAAGAGAGAACGTGTTCTTGGTAGAGAAGATGGTAATCAGATCCTAAGTCTACATGCAATCACTAGGCTCCTAAAAGAGTTCTCAGGCTATCAGATAAGTAATATCGTATACGATTCAAAAACCACTGAAGACCGACCTGAGTTCTACTTTCGCCTCGTACGTCCACATGCTAAATGCGATGTGGGCACTCCCCACTGCGATTTCTGGTTCGACGAAGCCATGCGGACCAACTTCGGGCGTGGAAATACAATTAAATTCTGGATTCCAATTGTTATGGAGCCAGGCAAAAATGGTCTTTTATTCTATCCCGTAGACGCTAACCGAGTCCCGTATGTTATCAAAGGTAATGACGATTGCCGAAAACCTATCCTAGACTGTGATATTTCCGAGCTTGGTCATCCGATCCTGCCACATGTTAATTATGGACAAGCAATCAGATTCAACGATGATATTCTTCACTGTGGGGCCATTAATAATGGTTCCACGACTAGGGTCAGCCTAGAAATCACTCTTGTTAGAAGAAAATGAAGTTTCTAAATTCCTGGTCTCATGAAGGCGAAGATATCATTGCCTCAGCCATACTACGAGATCTCGAGACTGGTTACTACTTTGATATCGGATGTGCCAGTCCCATCCATCTATCAAATACTTGGAAGTTCTATCAACAAGGCTGGCGCGGGCTAGCTGTTGATGCACGCCCACTTCATGAGGAATGGCAGCTCCACAGACCTTCTGACATTTTCACTCAAAAACTTCTTGGGGATGGATCTGATCTCATTTTCTACGAGTTCCCTGATCCTCACATGAGCACCTGTGATACCGACACCATTCTTCGGTACAGCGAGCGCTTTCCCAAGGAGCTAATTGTTTCGAAGCCAATGCAAACAGTACGAGCCGGTGAGTTATGGAGCTCGCTATTTCCCTCTGCTATACCAGATCTAGTTAGTCTTGACGTCGAAGGCCATGAGCTTTCTGTACTAAATGGTTTTAACTTGGCCTCAGAAAGACCTAAGCTCTTCATTGTTGAACTCAAGAACTTTAATTTTATGCATCCTAGTGCACATCCATTGGTAAGATTCTTTTATGATAACTCTTACACGTTGATTTCAAAGACTCCACTTGATGGTTTTTTTATTGATTCCCTCAGCCCAGTATTTGATTGGATTCCCGTATTGATGAAGTAGTTTAAGCGTTTGCTGGTTGACCAGGCTGATTATTAATCTGACATCCGCCCTTTTTCTGCGTCTTTCGTTAATGATCTCCGCGCTGGCCTCTTTCCGAATTCTTTTCGCTGCGTGGGCAAGACTTGCAATACAATCATGTATATCTTACTTATCCCTCCAGCTAAGTGAGACAGTCAAGCCATCTATCACTTTCTTGTACCAACTTTCAAGGGCTGATTCTAACCCTCTGGTTAAAGACAGGTATCTCTTCTTGCTAGCCTATCGACAGCTCTGGAAAAAAAATTCACGCTACTCTCAATTATTTAACCGATTTAGCTCCACCCTTGGCTATACTAATAACCCGCTTTCAATCATCTATGAATCTGTCTCTACAAGTGAGTCGCGAGATTTCTTCTTTGGTTACTTCCATCAAAACTTCGGCCATCTATCACTAATTGATGTCTACGCAAAAGCAAAAAAACTTGGTTTTGATGACAAGAGGTATGTTTTCCTTAGATCCCCAAGCGGAACTTCTAATGATTCTTACTTAGACCTGATTAGCAATTGTTATGATATTCCATGCATTTTTCTTGATTCTCATTCTTTCACTTATCTCAATTCCAAATATCTTCGCTCTAATCAACTTGCTGACCCCTTTTGTTTTCAGTTCTCAGCTTTTGGTCAACTTGGGCTTTATGAAGGTTGGAATCTTGTATTAGATCAATGGTCTCAGCAAGACATGCCCTCTCTTATTGATATACCGCAGGAACTAATTAGGGAGACTCAAGAAGAACTGACGATTTATGGAGTAGATGTTGCAAAGCCCTTTGTTACCCTCCACACCCGCCACACACCTCGGGGTCCTGCCGACAGACGAGGAGCAGATACATCAATCGTTAGCTATGAGCCAGCTCTTCGCTATCTTATTGAATCTGGGTACAACGTAATTCGAATAGGCAATCCTGAGCCTCATATGCTAGAGATTCAAGGCTTCTACGATCTTGGAAGAGTCACGCATGATCCTTTTATTGATATATATCTACTTGCCAAGGCTAAATTTATGATCGGTTGTGGTTCTGGCCCATTGTCTGTACCACCAACATTTAATGTCCCTGTCCTATATGTCAACGCACCTTGTATGGGGCATATGCCAAGATTTTCTCGCTCACGATTCATTCCTCAGAACATATATTCTAGTGCCACCAACAAAAAGCTGACCTATGTGGAGGTGTTGCGTTCCCCATTAGCTTTTACTACAGCCCCTTCTATTGCCGGTCTCTCAAGGATTCCCTCATCCAGCGAAGATATCCTAGATGCTGTAATTGAGTTTAATCAAATGGTTTGCTCACACAACTTTCCAATCTTAGGCCTACATGGCCTGCAGATGAGTCTTCTGAAAGAGGCACTCCCATCAGACACCGCTGGTATGCTTATTTCTTCGAGCTTCTATTATAACAATCCCTGGTACTTAAACTAGTCTAGGTTCAGGATTTCTATGGTTCGTCTCGGCAGCCCTGTGCGATCCCAGGCTGATCGTTTTCGGCTAATGTTTTCATATTTTCACAACATCGGGATTTCCAAAGATGTATCAATCTAATGATTCCTTAGCATTGTCATCCAGAGCAATTACAGCATGCGGCCTCGTCTATATGCATTCTCTAGTCACAGAAAGGCTTTTAGTCTTAGTTCTTACAGCTTACTGAAATGAATCTGGTTGATGTAACAGTCTTATTCCCATGCTTTAATGAAGCAAGCCTGCTGCCTTTGAAGCTTTCAGAGCTGACGAATTGTAGATTCGCGCCAAAAGAGATTGTTATCTGTGACGATGGAAGCTCCGATGATTCTGTGAATGTTATTCAGTCCTTTCCTGCTCACAATATTACTCTATTGCGCCACCGCACAAATCTTGGGATCCATGCAGCCTTAACTACTCTCTTAAGCTTTGAAATTGCAACCAGTTGGTTCGTTCTAACAACTCCATCCGACTCTTTGCATCCACAGTACTTCGAGGCGTTTGATCTCATGCATACCTTATATCCTCAAATTGATTTCTTTTTTACAGACTATAGCGAAGCGTCTTCGTCTATTGCAATTCGCCAATACACTGAAGACTTTATCCTGCGTCACGCGATCGACATTGGTTACCAATCTTCTACGCACTCTAGTAAATTCTTGTTCGCTTCTGGGCTAAAATTTCCAGCGAGTCTTTCTTTCGCATATCATTCATCACATAAGAACAGGGCCAAAGAGATTCTTGGTCTTCGGCGACTAAATGCCTATATTGATATATGCCTCCTCGCGGAACTATTTTCGGGTGCAAACTCTTCTGTTTATCTACGATGCCCACTGGCGATACGTCAGGATTCTGGCGCATCGCAAGGCCAATTTCTTTCGGCGACATCCAGCTCGTTGTATCCTCTTGGTTTCTTTATTGTTAATCTCATTAGCGGGAGGCTTTCGCTGATCCCTTTCTTGGTGTTGCTTAGATATGTTCTTCGTCGGCGATTGACTAAATTCCATTCTTTGTTTAAATGAAGATTATTGTCTAATTAGGGACTCCTGAAAAAGCCAAATCGACTGCGGCGCAGCTTGTTTCGGCGATTATGACCCGATAAACTGGCCTCAATCAGGGCAATCGACGATAGCTACAACAACTGCACGGTGCAGATGTACCGAAAAACCCATAACGGCCAGCTTTCGATCGCGGACTTCCATGTGCCGTTTGGCGGCACATTGGATCCCGACAA
>Ga0169931_10011089_pt1 | contig 12771 bp, 10 predicted proteins | sample Kivu_15m_20L_FD_129675 | JGI IMG/M metagenome (GOLD analysis project Ga0169931, IMG submission 129675) | Freshwater microbial communities from Lake Kivu, Western Province, Rwanda to study Microbial Dark Matter (Phase II) - Kivu_15m_20L... | ecosystem: Environmental > Aquatic > Freshwater > Lake...
GGGGCGCGGGATGACCGCAAGGCGCCCGCCAGCGCCCGTGGAGGCCGGCAGACCAAATCGTACCGACAGCCAATTCGCCGCAAACCCAATGGCCATCGATGCGTAACTCATTTTTGGGGCCGACCTGGTGAAATTTGCGGGCTAGGCGTGGTCCGTGTCCCACGTTGCGACGCGGGCGACGTTGCGGGCTGAGCGAGAGGTCGGGGTCCCGGCGGGCTTGCCGCGGACCGCCCGCCGGCGGCCACCTTGCTCGGGCGCCGCTTGGATAGCGTGGCGTTTTGCCGCATCATCCGGCGCCCCTGTCACGGCCTCGCGGCTCCATGCTGGATTCGATCAACCAGGACACCTTCTGGCTCTACGTCCTGACCGAGGCCGCGCTCTCGCTCTCTCCAGGGCCCGCGGTGCTGCTGGTGGTCGCGCATGGCCTGGGTCATGGCACGCGCCGGGCGATGCACGCGGCGCTGGGCATTCTGTCCGCAAACGCGATCTACTTTGCGCTCTCCTCGACGGCACTGGGAATGGTGCTGGTTTCGTCGCCGGTGTTTTTCGGGGTGGTGAAATGGGCGGGCGCTGCGTATCTCGCCTGGATCGGTGTGCGTACGTTGTGCGGTCAGCCGAGTCCCCTGCGCATCTGCGATCCCGGCAGACAGGCGACGTCGGCCGTCGCGACCTGGCTGGCGGGTCTGACGCTTCAGTTGGCCAACCCGAAGGTGCTGGTGTTCTTCCTGGCGATCCTGCCGCAGTTCGTCGACGCCCGTCTGCCCATACCGTCTCAGATGGTCTGGCTCGCGGCCGGCTCGATGATTCCGGAGTTCTTCATCCTCGCGTCCTATGGCTGGCTCGGTGCGCGTGCGGCCCATCTCGTCGACGATCCAGTCTTCGCCCTGTGGACCGAGCGTGTCGCCGGCACGCTCGTGCTGGTGGTGGCGGCGCTGATCCTCGGCGCCGTCTCCGGCTGAGTGCTCTGCTCCCGGGGCGTTCCTGCATCCGCTGGAGGAAGGCGCGCGACGCGCCGCCACCCGGCGCCACGGTCGCCAGTCGCGCTGCATGGCCGGCCTCTCGATGCACCACCTCATCTCCCCGTGGCTGGATGACGCATGCGGGCGAAGCACCGGCCCGGCGCCATCGCGCCGTCGCAGCGACGGCCTGCCTTCAGGCATGATTCGCTTCACTGCAACGCTGCCCCGGCGCGGTTGCGCGCAGCTGCTTCGCCATCGTGCTTCGTCCCCGGAGATGCATGGCACCGGTTGCCCGGATCGCGTTCGCGCGCCGGCGAGTGGCGGCGGCGCGCGACCCGGAGCGTGCTCCTGCAGGCAAGACCCCATGTGGGGCGGGACGGGTGCGCGCTCGCCGGAGGCTGGCGCGGTGATCAACCCCGACGGATGACGAGGCATGACACGACACTCGCAGCAGGATGACCGGCTCGCCGCCGCCGAGGCGCGGTTCGAACTCGCGCGCAGACGCTTGGGTTTGTGGCTTGGGCCGCTTGCTTTCGTGGTGCTGCTGGTCTTCCCGGTGCCTGCCCCTTCTGCGGAGGCCGCCAGGCTCGCGGCGGTGCTGGTGCTGGCGCTGGTGTGGTGGATCACGGAGGCCGTGCCCATTCCGGTGACGGCATTGCTCGCGCCGGCGCTGGCCGTCGTGATGGGCATCGGCACGGCGCACGAGATGTTCGCGCCGTTCGGGGACCCGATCGTGATGATGTTCCTCGGCGGGTTCCTGCTCGCCGAGGCGATGTCCGAGACCGGGCTTGACCGCCGTGTGGCGGGCCACGTGCTCGGGCATCGCTGGGTGGGAGGGTCGCCTGCGCGGGTGCTGGTCGCCTTCGTGTTGCTGTGCGCCGGGGTGTCGGCGTGGATGAACAACACGTCCACCACAGCCATGCTGTACCCGATCGCGCTGTCGGTGCTCGCCGCGATGGCGCGGGGGGTCGGCCGCGACCCAAAACGTCTGCGTTTCGGAACCGCGCTGATGCTCGGTCTGGCGTGGGCGGCTTCCATCGGCGGGGTGATGACGCCGGTGGGCAGTGCGCCCAACCTGATCGCCATCGGTCAGTTGCAGAAGCTCACGGACGAACGCATTCCGTTCCTGCACTGGGCGGCGGTCGGCCTGCCGATGGCGCTGATTCTCCTCGGCGTCCTGCTGGTGTATTTCCGCTGGGTCCTGCCGCCGGACGTTGAGCCTCAGCCACAGGCCAGCCGGGCGCTCGCGGGTGAGGCGGTGGGTACGCCGATGTCCCGCGGAGAGCGGCAGGTGGTCGCGGCGTTTGCGATCACCGTGTTCTTCTGGGTCCTGCCCGGCGCGGTCGCGGCCGTGCTCGGCACGAGTGATCCGGTGGCGGCGATGTTGCAGAAGAAGATCCCGGAGTCGGTGGTCGCGATACTCGGCGCGTCGTTGCTGTTCCTGATGCCCCCGGAGCGGGTGACTGGGCGGCGCCCGCTCACCGGGCAGGTGGCCGCGCGCATCGACTGGGGCACGCTGATGCTGTTCGGTGGCGGATTGGCGCTGGGCGGGGCGATGTTCCGGACCGGTCTGGCGGCGTCGCTCGGGAACGGACTGGTGAGCTTCACGGGCAGCACCTCCCTCGTCGCACTGACCTGCCTGTTCTGCTGGATCTCCATCCTGCTGACCGAGACCACTTCGAACACCGCCACCGCCACCATGCTGACCCCGCTCGGGATCGCTGCTGCGCAGGCGGCTGGCGTGCCGGCGGCACCGGTGGCCATGGCCATCGCCTTTGCGGCCAGCATGGCGTTCATGCTGCCGGTGTCCACCCCGCCCAACGCCATCGTTTACGGCTCCGGAAGCGTGCGCATCACGCAGATGGCCAGGCACGGGGCCGTGCTCGATCTGGCCGCGGCCGTGCTGATCCCACCGGTGGTGCTCGTAGGATGCCACCTCGTGGGCCTGGCGTGAGGGGCGCGGGGCGACCGGCCGGCCGGCCCTCGCTGGCGGGCTTCGACTATCGGTTGGTCGATACGGGCGGTACCGGGATCCTCGCTGCGATCGGTGGTTCGGGGCCGCCGCTGCTTCTGCTGCATGGCTTTCCCCAGACCCACCTGATGTGGCGCAAGGTCGCGCCCGCACTCGCCGAACATTTCACGGTGGTCGCCACGGATCTGCGTGGCTACGGCGACTCCTCCAAACCGCCGGGGGACCCGGAGCACCTCAACTATTCCAAGCGCGTGATGGCGGCTGACCAGGCTGCGGTGATGTCGGCCCTGGGCTTCGAGCGCTTCGCAGTGTGCGGCCACGACCGCGGGGCGCGCGTTGCGCACCGGCTGGCGCTGGATCATCCCCACCGGGTCGCGCGGCTCGCGGTCCTGGACATCGCACCGACCCTGGCCATGTACCGTGCCACGGACATGGCTTTCGCGCGTGCCTACTACCACTGGTTTTTCCTGATCCAGCCGGCGCCTTTTCCGGAGTCGGTGATCGGCGCTGCGCCTGCACATTTTCTGCGGCACCACATGGGCGGACGCCACGCCGGGCTCGCGCCGTTCCTGCCTGAGGCGTTGGATGAGTACGTGCGCTGCTTCTCGGATCCCGCCACCGTCCACGCCTGCTGCGAGGACTACCGCGCCGCCGCCGGGATCGACCTGGTTCACGACGAAGCCGACGTCGCCGCCGGTCGCCGTCTGGGGTGTCCGTTGCTCGTGCTGTGGGGAGCGCACGGCGTCATCGGTCGGCAGTTCGACGCGCTGGCCTGCTGGCGCGCGGTGGCGGATGACGTGCGAGGCGGGGCGCTGGATTGCGGTCACTACCTCGCCGAGGAAGCGCCCGATGAGCTGCTTTTCGAGCTGTTGCCATTCGTCGAGTGACTCACGTCAGGATCCACGTCGGGGTCAGGTCTTGTCTTTTGCTAGCAAAAGGCAAGACCTGACCCCGACGTGCTTTGACGCCGGCGGTCTTGACCCCGAAAAGGGATGAAACGCATTTGGAACATCCTCGGGAGCATTGTTCTTCGATGGAGGGAGGTGGCATGTCCTTAGGTGCCAGAGCGGAATCGACTGCCGTGGCTCAGCCCAAGTTCACATTGCCCCGACTGCCGGGTACCGTGCCGCGACGCCGGCTGTTCAGGGCCTGTGACCAGGCACTTGCGACGATGCGTGCGCTCTGGATTCACGGGCCTGCCGGCTCAGGCAAGACGCGGCTGGTGTCGGCGTACGGGGAACGTCAGGCTGGCGCGGTCAGATGGTTCAATGCTGATCAGGGTGACCGAGATCCCGTTTCGCTGTTCCACGGGCTCGCGACGCTGTCGGGCGCGTGCGACTTGCCGGACTTTGCCCGCGAGCAGCCATTCGACCTCGACAACTTCACCAGGCGCTTTTTTCGGGCGTGGTTCCAGGTTGCTCCCGCCGGAACGATCCTGGTGCTGGACGACTGGCATGCCGTCGCCGGAAGTCTGGTGGAGGCGATCGTGCCCGCGCTGATCGACCAGATTCCGGATGGGTGCGCCCTGATCGTGCTGTCACGTGCCGCGCCGGATCCGGCCCTCGCGCGGCACGTGCTCAACGATCGCCTCGGGCGGCTCGCGATGGACGAACTCGCCTTCACCGCGGATGAGGCGGGCGAACTCGCGGAGCAACTCGGGACCGCATTGCCCATGGCCGCGCTGTCGGAACTCATCGCCGCTACCGAAGGCTGGGCGATGGGGGTGCATCTCCTGCTCAAGAGCGGGGTGCGCGCGAAGGGTCTGTCCCAGGCCGATGAGATGCTCCGGGCCTACGTGGACAAAGAGCTTCTTGGCCCACTGGGTTCAATCGAACGCGAGGTGCTCCTCAAGGCATGTCTGGTCGATCTGATGGACGATGCGCTCGTCTCCAGCTTCATCGATGTGCCCGATGCTCACACCGTCCTGCGCGATCTGGCCCGACGCAATGGCTTCCTGATTGCAATGTCTCCCGATGGCCAGGGGCTTCGGTGTCCGGCGCTGATTCGGGACCTGCTGCGGGAAAGCGCGCGCGCAGCCCTGGGGCCCCTCGCGCTCGCACGCCTTGCGGCGCGGGCCGCGGACGCGCTGGCAATCAGGGGACGGACACGGGAGGCCTTCGAGATCCTCAGCAGCAGCGGAGCGACCGCCGAACTGCCGGTGTTCGTTGCCGCACATGGTGGCGCTCTTTTGCAGACCGGGCGTGCGGAGACACTCCGGCAGTGGTTGTCGGCGCTCGATGCCGAGGCCTTCGAGGCCTCGCCCCGGCTTCATCTATGGAGAGGAATCTGCCGCTCCTATCTGGAGCCGCGCGCTGCCCTCGACGACATCGCACTGGCCTACCGCCGTTTTCGTGCGGCGAACGACACCACCGGTGCCTTCGAGGCAGCCGTGGCTGCGGTAGAGAGCGGTCTGGCGCAGATCCACGACCTTCCTGCGCTGGATCCGTGGATCGACGCCCTGGCCGAAACGATCGATGCGGCACAAACGGATGCAGACCGGCTTCGGGCCTGGTATGCGTTGACTTATGCCGCGCACTGCCGGAAACCAGGGCAGCCTCGCCTCCGGGAGGGCATTGCCTGGATTCGTGGGCACGTGCTTCGCGCGACCGACCCGCTCGAGCGGCTCCGCTGCGGGGTTGCCCTGATCTTCCATGCCTGCGTTGCGGCGGACCACGTGCTCGGTCAGGAGATCATCGATCTGGTCGCGCCACAGCTTGACGACCAGATGCCCTCGCCGGTGACCCGTTGGCTGTGGCACTACTGGCGCGGGTTGTATCACCTCTGGCGCATCGAGTACGCGGAAGCGACGCGCGAGTGGGACGTCTGTGTCGGCCTGTGCGACACGCATGGCCTGAAGGCGCTCGAACACGTGGTTCTTGCGAATGTCGTCATGGTGGACCTCGCGGAGGACCGGCTGTCGGACGCGCGACGCCACCTGGACATCATCGATGCCGCGTTCACCGGGACGGAGTCGATGGCGCGGGCGTTTTTCTGGCTCGGGGAGATGTTCTACCGGTCCGCATCCAAGGATCGCGCCGGCACGCGTGAGGCGATGGACCATTTCGTACGCGGGGCCCGCGCGGCCGGGCTCTTCAGCCTGGAGATGCTCGCGTTGACCGACGTGGCGGCGCTGCATCTCATCGACGGCGACGTCGCGGTGGCGGAGGTCCTGGCGCGGGAGGCGCGCGCCCGCACCGCAGGAACGGTGGCTCGCCACTGCGACGGGCAGATCAGCGGTCTGGAGGCGGCCATTGCCTACCTGAAGGGGAACCGCGAGGAGGCGCGCGAACTCTTCTCGCGCACACTGGACCTGATCGGCCACAAGGGCACTTGTGCATGCCTGCTGTGGGTCCGCTCCGGTCTCGGGGTCCTGTTCTCGGAAGTGTGGCAGTCCGGCGAGCGGCCAGGACTCATCCGGGAGTTGATACGGCTCCACCAGATCCCGCCGCCGACGTCGTTCACGCGCCCGTGGCCGTGGCCGGTGGAGGTCCGTGCGTTCGGCAGCCTCGAAATCCGCATCGACAGCCAGTTGTGTCAGCCGGATCGAAAGGCGCAGCACCGCGTGCTCGATCTGCTGCGCCTACTGGTGGCCGAGGGCGGTCAGGATGTGCGCGCGGAGCGCATCGCGGACACCCTGTGGCCCGATTCGGAAGGCGATGCCGCAATGACCAATGTCCGTGGCACGGTGAAGCGGTTGCGTGACCTGCTCGGTCATCCGGACACGGTCAGGGTGTTCGACGGGAAGATAGGACTGAATCCACGCCTCGTCTGGACCGATGTACGCGCTCTGCGCGAGCTCATGGAAACGCTGGATGCAACACCCGGTGGCGCCGCGGTCGACGACGACGGCCCGTCGCTCCTGTTCGACCTCTATCGCGCCCCTCTCCTCGAAAGCGAGCGCGGGGACGCGCTCGAGACTGCGCGCGCGCGCCAGCGTCGGCAGTTTGCACGAGTCGTCTCAGTGCTGGTGCGGCGGGCACGCGACCGCGGGCAGGAAGCGCGCGCGGCCGATCTGCTCGAGCGCGCCCTTTTGCGCGACCCCGAGATCCGCGGTGTCGAAGGGATCGGTCCGACGACGGTGGCCAGTGCAACGGAGATTCAACGGCACGCCTCGTAAGGTGGTCGGGTCGTGGCGATCGTCGCCCGACCCGAACCAGGAGGAGTGTCGATCCATGGATAGTCAACGCCGTCGCCTGATACTTTCCACCGCAGCCACCGTTGTCGCGACCTCGGCTCCAGCGCACGCGGTCCAGACCCCGGGCATCTGGAGCGCACGCGCCAATGGCCTCGAGTTTCAGGGTCTCACGCTCGGAGAGGGGCCGCTCGCCCTGTGTCTGCACGGGTTTCCGGATTCGCCCTGGACCTACCGGCACCTCATGCCGGAGCTCGCGCGCGCAGGCTACCGCGTCGTGGTGCCCTACATGCGGGGCTATGCGCCGACAGGCATCCCCGCAAATGCGGACTACTCGACGCGTGCTCTTGCCGCTGACGTGAACGCGCTGCACGCCGCCCTCGGTGGAGACGAGCAGGCCGTCCTGGTGGCGCACGACTGGGGCGCTGTGGCGGCCTACGGTGCGCTCGGTGCCGCGCCCGAGCGCTGGCGCAGGGCAGCGATCATGAACGTGCCACCACTCGCGGTATTCGGACAGGTCGCATTCCGCTACGAGCAATTGAAGCGGTCGTTCTACTTCTGGCTGTTCCAGATGCAGATCGCGGACGGACTCGTCGCTGCCAACGACCTCGCATTCCTGGAGGGGCTGTGGCGCGACTGGTCTCCAGACTTCGACCCCACACCGGAGATGGCGCGGGTGAAGGCGTGTCTGCGAGATCCTGCGCACCTCAAGGCGGCCCTGGGCTACTACAGGACCTTCTTCGACCCTGCGAGCTTCGGCGGGCAGGCGTGGTCGGAGGAGCAGGGTGCCGTTCTCGGGCGGGCGCCGAAGTGTCCGACCTTGTATCTGCACGGCACCCGCGACGGCTGCATCGCGCTGGACGATAACGGCGCGGCCGCTGTGCGAGGCGTGTTGCCAGCGCGGTCGGCGGTGGAACGTATCCCTGGCGTCGGGCACTTCATGTTGGTGGAGGCGCCCCGCCAGATCAACGCCAGGATCCTCGCATTCCTCTCGCAGTAAAAAGGCTGGGGTCAGGTCTTGCCTTTTGCTAGCAAAAGGCAAGACCTGACCCCGCCGTTGCCGCCGCCGTTGCCGCCGTTGAGGCGTAGCGCCAAGGCTACCGTGATGCCCGTCAGCGTGCCGATCATCCACCGACCGCCGCCGCCCAGAAAGCTGGCCCAGGTGAGCAGGGGGGTTGTGGTTCCCGGGGCATACCGGTCCACGACGAGCTGCCACAAATTGGCTGCGAGGATCGCGGCGAGGTCGAAGGGCAGGAGCGGCAGGGTGGCCACTGCAGCGGCGAGTGCGCCCAGTGCAGCCAGTGCAATGGAGCGCGGCAGGGCGAACGCGACGAGCATGGCGGCCAATGGCAGATGCAGGGCGTGCGCAAGCGGTGTCGAGGCGGTTGCGACGCCGCGCGCGTCCGGGTAGACAGCGTGCTGCCCCACGACAAGGATGTCGGCGATGGTCACGCGCGCGAGAAGAACGCGGTGGCCGCCGTCAGCGCCGGTCTCCAGGGCGAGCAGGCGAAATTCTGGCGCCAGCCATTCGAAAGCCGCGCGATACGCCGGCAGAAGGAGGCCGACCACCGCCTCCGCGCTCAGGACAGCGACCGGCACGAGCACGCAGGTCGCCAGCAGTAACCGGCGCGCAGTGCGCCAGCCAGCCAACGCGGTCGACTGGGTCATGTCGTGTCGTCGTCCCGGCGCGAGTTAGTCGCGCCGATCCAGAGGGCAAAAAAGGCCCCTGTAGCAGCCACCAGCACCAGTGGCGCCACGGTCCCGTGCAGTACGTCGAACCACTCCCGCGCCGAGCGCACGGTGTGGAACAGGGCGATGACGCGTACCTGGTTCAGGATGAAGAGCAGCGCGAGGCCCACAGCCACCCCGGACAGACGCCGCCGCCACGGGACCGGCGCCACGAGGAAGGCGCTGAGGAGCAGGAAGGCCACATCGGTGCCCTCGCAGCCGTTGAGCACATTGATGCCACCGCCAGGCGCAGTGAGCCGCGAGCCGCTGGCGGTGACGCCCAGGGTGGGGTCAGCCCAGTCGAGGATGGCGGCTGCTGTGCCCACGGTGAGGTGGTTGACGATGAAGGTCTCGAGTGCGGTCCCCGCGGCGCGGGCGTAGAGATGCTGCATGACGGCGAAGCAGGCGGCGAAGATGGCGAGCCTGAGGGCGAGTGCCCATCGGCCCGCGGCAATGTCGGAAATCACGATCGTCTGCCTCCAGTGCCCGATGCATGCCGGGTGTGCATCAACGCAGCGGCCAATGCGGCGGCGAGAGCGCCAAGCGACCAAGGGGGCAGCGGCACATCTGTGTCCACCGTGTCCACCGGCGTGGTTACCAGCGTGTTGCCGGTGACAGTCCGCAGCCACTCCAGGAAGCGCGGATGCGACAGCACCATGCCGCCGCCGAGCGTGCCGAAGCGATAGTCCACCGGCACGCCCTGCGCCGTGGAGGCAACGAAGGTGGTGAGGCCCACCAGCCAGGTGGCGCCGTCGATGTCGGCGAACACCGGGCTGCCGGAGTCTCCGCCCGCAGCGCCGGTCTCGACGGCGTTGCCCAGGGTGCCTGCGCCGAGGAAGCCATTGCCGCTCGGGCCATCGAAATCGAACAGGAAAAACGCGCTGGTCCGGCCGCTGTCATCCGTGGTGTCGCGGATGGCATCGATGACATTGCGCCCGACGCGTCGCACCGAGGAAGACCCGGTCACCGAGACGCCGACATCGCCATTGCCCGACGCGCCGTGTCCCACGAGGGTGACCTCCTGCCCCGTTTGCAGCGGTGCCTCCCGCACCGGATGGATCAGGACCTCGGCAGGTACCGGGCTCTGCAGTCTGATGACGGCGAGGTCGTCATAGGGGAAGCTGGCGGAGGAGAATCGCACGATGGATTCGGCAGCGATGCTGGTCTGCGAACCTGGCGCGAGATTGAGCACTGCGCGGACATCCTGCGGGCTGGCGCCTCCGACAACGTGCGCGGCGGTGAGCACGTAGCGCGGGGCGATCACGACGCCGGAATACGCCGCCGTCCCGACGACGACGCTGACGGTCGCGCGCCAGGGCGAGACGGGGCCGATGGCATCGACGCGAAGCGCGGGGGTATCCGGTGCCTGGCCCGCCATCAGGGCGTGGACCGGGGATACGGTGACTGCCAGCACCATGCCGACGATCGCGGCGCAGGATGACAATTTCATGAACCGTCCGATGAGAGCTGGTGACGTCCGACGCCACCTTGTGGCGGGACATGTTCCGCGGGCTGACGAGAATCCATTCGGCATGTGAGGGCTGTGCGTGGCGGTCGCTGCAACGTCATCCGTCGGTCCTATGGTTCGGTGGTTGCCATGACGAAGGCAACGTCGCATCGAACAACACATGGAGATTGACATGAATTGCAGATCCGCAGTTCTCGCGGCGCTCCTGACGCCTGCGTTGTGGGTCAGCGCGCCTGCGCTGGCCTGGAATACCCTCGATGGTCAGGCCCCGATCGTCATCGGTCACCGGGGGGCTTCCGGATATCTTCCGGAGCACACGCTCGAGGCCTATTCGTTGGCAATCGCACAGGGCGCCAATTTCATCGAGCCCGACCTGGTGATGACCAAGGATGGCCATCTGATCGCAAGACACGAGCCAATGCTGGACAGCACCACCGATGTCGCGTTGAAGTTCGGATCTGGCCGTATGAGCACGCGCATGCTCGACGGCGTCTCGACCACCGCCTATTTCGCCGATACCTTCACGCTCGCGGAGATCAAGACCCTTCGTGCGGTTCAGCCGCGCGCAAGCCGCGACCAGAGCTTCAACGGCCTGTATCAGATTCCGACCCTCGACGAGGTCATCACGCTCGCCAAGGCCGGCAATGTCGGCATCTATCCCGAACTGAAGCACAGCACCTATACCGCTGCACAGGCAGTGGCGAACGGATTCTCCGCCACACATTTCGAGGACGCGCTGGTTTCCAAGCTCCATGCGGCCTATGGCAACACGGCGGCGGCCCCGGTATTCATCCAGTCCTTCGAGACCGCGAATCTGAAGTACCTCGACGGCCAGACCAACATCAGGCTGGTCCAGCTCGTGGATGCAGATGACGTCAACGCCGACGGTTCCATGAGTCTCGTGGCGCCGTATGCCCAGCCCTATGACGTGGTGGCCGCCGGCGGCAGCATGACCTTCGCCGACATGCTCACCGCTGCTGGTCTGGCGCAGATCGCGAGCTACGCCGACGGCGTCGGTCCCTGGAAACCCTATCTTCTCAAGACGGTCGCCGACGGTGTGGACCGGACGGGAGACGGAGTCCTGACCATCAATGATCGCAGGATCGATGGTTCGACCGGAGTGATCGAGGCCGCCCACGCCGCAGGTCTGCTGGTGCACACCTGGACGTTCCGCAATGACGCCAGTCAGTATGGCTTCGCGGGCGGTGCCGCGGGTGGCCAGGCGGAGATGGAGTACTTCTTCACGCTGGGGGTGGACGGTGTGTTCACCGATTTTCCAGATACTGGTGTGGCGGCGGTCGCGGCGGTGCCGGAGCCCGGGCAGATGGCGCTGCTGGCGGCAGGGCTCGGCGTCGTGGGCGCCGCGGCCTTGCGACGGCAGCGGCGCGAGCGGGCTGTAGAGGAAGTCTGATCGGAGGCCCCCACCCGGCATTGACGACGGTTGGGGGCATTCCGCTTCTTGGGGCGCAGTCAGATTCGTGCGCTGCGTGGTGCCGGTGGTCAGCGGTGTGACCCCGCGGGGAGGTCCTCAGCGCAGGAGGTGGCGGCGCTTACGGATGACGACACCGAGGAGGGCCATGCCTGATGCGAGCAAGGTCCACGTGCCGGGTTCCGGCACCGGAGCCAGCACGAAGAGCCGCGACTGATCGTAGCCGGAGTCCTCCGCCACGAGATAGACGATGCCGGCCTCGTCCACCGTCACCCCCTCGAGCGCCTGTGGTGTCAGGCCGGTCAGGTCGAAGCTGCTGACCGTGCGCCCGGACCGGTCGACCTCGACCAGGCGGCGGGACTCCAGGCTCAGTACCAGCAGATGATCCGCTGCCGCGGTGCCCGCCAGGGCGTCCACGGGTGCCAGGGTCTGCACGTCCGACAGACTGGCGAGGCCGAGCAGGGCCGGGTCGAACAGGGGCGTGAGCGAGGACGTCCCGCCACCCGCCGCGAACGTGAGCTGGCCGGCGAGAATGGCCTGCGGCGCGTTCTGCTTGACCGTGACGAAGCTGCCGTCGCGCGGATCGACGCTGATGCCCTCGGTGCCGAGGTTGCCGGCGTTGCCGCCGAAGGAAGCCCATTGCGCGGTAGCGAGGTTGATCGACCCGCCCGCCACATAGGTGAATCGATAGGCATCCTGAAGGCGCTCCTCGGCCACGACGAGCACGCCGCCGCCCAGGTAGGTGAGCCCTTCCGCGTCCTGATGGGTGCTTGCAGCGGGCCAGCCTGTGAATCGCATCAGACCGAGGGTCTGACCGGTCCGAGAGATCTCGACGACGCCCAGTCCCTCGTCGCCGACGAAGAACAGCGAGCCGCGATCGCGCGCGTAGGTCACCGCGGAGGCCTCGAGCCCGATGTCGCTCAGGTTGTCGAGAGCGTAGCTGCCGACCACCTGGTAGCGCGAGAGGTCAAGAGAAGACACGGCCCCCGCCGGGGCCGCGAGGCTGGCGAGCACACTCGCCGCGACGATGTCGCGTATGGCCACGTCCACCCCCGGTGATCAGGCGCGGCGGCGGGCGGCGAC
>Ga0169931_10011090_pt1 | contig 12771 bp, 10 predicted proteins | sample Kivu_15m_20L_FD_129675 | JGI IMG/M metagenome (GOLD analysis project Ga0169931, IMG submission 129675) | Freshwater microbial communities from Lake Kivu, Western Province, Rwanda to study Microbial Dark Matter (Phase II) - Kivu_15m_20L... | ecosystem: Environmental > Aquatic > Freshwater > Lake...
AATTGAGTATTATTTAAACGTTAATTTTTAAATGAAAAAATTAGCCATCGAAAAAATAAAACATACCGGAGATGTACCTCATCCAAGATTTGGGCATACATTTACAATGATCTCAAACAATAAAGCTGTACTGTTTGGTGGAGCTATATCAGTTAATGGTAAAATTTATATGATATAGGAAAATTTGTCATTACTAACTAAACTTTTTTATTCGACTTTACAAATTCTAAATGGACAAAATTAATATTTAAACAAGATTTTCTACCAAGTTAGAGAGCAGCGCATGCCGCTGTTACTGTATCAGATATGCAAATGATTGTATATGGAGGGGCCGCATCTGGAAATCAAGGATTACTTAAAGATGAACTTTATATATTAGATTTAAGAAAATAGTACAAATTTATTTATCATAGACCAGTTTGGAAAATAATTTAAGTTTCTAATAAAGCTTCAACCCCAGGACAAAGATATGGTCATACAATGCTATTTAATAAGCCATATTTAGTAGTTTTTGGAGGCAATTCAGGAAATAGAGCAGAAAACGATGTTTGGTTACTAAATATATTAAAAGGTCCATTTACATGGCATAAATATGATTTTCAAAATAAAATTGTACCATGCCCTCGAGTTTATCATTCTGCAGCTATATGCGAAGAAGGCTCTGCTTATGGAATGATGGTTGTTTTTGGAGGCAGAAAATAAACTAAAAAAGATCATAATGGGTCACAAAGATAATTGCAAGTTGCTGCATTGAATGATATTTGGGGCTTGAGAAAGCATCGTGATGGTTCATGGGATTGGGTGACTCCTCCAAGATCATAAAATTATACACCCTTATGTCGTTATCAGCATTTAGTAACCTTTGTTGGCAGCAATTTAATAATAATGGGTGGCAGATCGAATAATCCTGATTAATCAGTTTCTTTGATAGAAATATACGATACATAAAAATCTTAATGGAGTAAAATTCCTTCTGTAAGTCGATATCGTCACGCAATTACATTATTTAACAAGAACAGGCTGTTTGTTCATGGTGGTTTTTAACCTGAAAATGCATCTCAACCTTTATAATCGATGATATCAATCGATTTGTCTCCATTAATGCATCCATCCATAGGTACAAATAATGAAGAACAATAAAATAATAATTATAGTTATAGTGAAAGAACTTAAAAGAATGTATTGGCTCAAAATGATAATATTACTAATATGATCCAGTCTTCTCAAAATTCTAAGCTTTTCACAAAAAAATAAAAATCAGAAAATATGACTGAATCTAATATAAGTAGAAATTCTAGAATAAAATCTGGTATGTCAATAATGAATAAAACTGCAAAATAAAGAGACCTTACTCCAAGTAGAATAATTAATTCTGTAAAAAATATTCGACTAAGCAATCAAGTAGTTGTTGCAATAGGAGATAATTTAAATATGATGCAAATACAAAAAGTTCCTGTTAATAGTTTACTATAATAAAGTAAAAAATTAACTAACTATCAATAATAATTACCTTTAAATGACTTAAGTTCTGTATAATTCGCTTAAACTATTATTCAAACTTTAATAGCTTTGAATCCCCAACAAAAAACTTTACCAACATCTTTGTTTCCTTTCAAAAAAGATAAAATTATTCGATTATGTCAATAAGCTATAAAATTAGTATCAAAATAATCTAGTTTGATCGGAGTTAGACCTCCTGTTAAAATATTCGGTAGTATATATGGTAGATTTTATGATTTAATGAGATTATTTGATAATTTTGGTTTTCCAGATGATCATTAAATGTAAAGTAATTAATATGTTTTTCTTGGTAATTATGTAGATAAAGGTTTTAATTCATTATAAACAATTTGTCTTCTTATGGCATTAAAAATCAAATATCCAGAGCATATAAATTTACTAAGAGGAAAACATTAAGATTCAACAATAAATAGAATGTGTGGCTTAGGTTAATAGTGTTGTATTAGATTGAATTAAAATATCAATGAAATAAATAGTGTTTTTAATAATATAAATACTTTCTTTGATTATTTACCTTTAGCTGCAGCTATTTCGGATAAATTTTTATGTGCACATAGTGGAATAGGCTCTATCTAAAACTTAATCGATATAAAATAAGTTGTTCGGCCTGTAAAAGTTAGAAATAATCAAGTTGTTATGGATTTGTTATGGTCTGGAACAAAAGATTAAAAAAAGATGAATTATCAATCAAAAAGATGTACTGAGCAATAAATGTAAATGTTTTTATAAGAAAACTGTCTTTAAATGCTAATAAATACGAAAGATGGAATTTCTGAGGGTGTTGATTAAGAAAATCATATTCTTAGTGTATTTTCAGTCACAAATTATGCTAATTCTAATAATAAAGCAGGTATATTGAAAATAGGTAAAAATTTAACATTATCACCTTATGTACTAAACAGTTCACCATCAAAAAAAGGGTCATGGGTAGTGTAACTTTCAACTAAAAACAATTTAAATTTCACAGCAGTATAAAATGAATATCGTAACAGAATGTTTGAAGTTTGATTTTTAATTATATGCTTTCATATTTATATAGAATGATTATCCAATTAACTTATTAATATAAATTTATATTTTAAAAATGGGATGTGGTTCTTCTGTTAATCAAATGGATAGTGTTTCTCCACCAAAATAATTTAAGGAAAATAAAGATTCGAGCACGAATAAAGAACATATTTATGCACAAGAAATCATACCAACTAAACTTTATGATCAATAAATAAAAGAATAAATCATCAATAACAAAAAATAATAAGATAGGGTTACAACAGCAGCTACAGTGTAGTCAATGAAACATGAACCTATGAAACATGTACCATAAGGAAAAGCATTTATATTTGGACAATCATAAAATTAAAGAAAAATTCTATTATTTGATTGTTAAAAGATGCAATTTTCTATATTATCATCAAAAACTCAAGTACCTGCAACACCAAATAAATATCAACCAAAAGATGTTATTTTTTAAGAATCTCAATAAATGTTGGCATCGAATTTATTTAACAAAAATTCTCATCCACCTTACAATTTTATGTTTATAACCTTTATCAATGATGATACTATCTTTTTATGTGGAGGCGTTAATTATACTTTCGAATACTTTTCATAATAAGCATTTTTCTTTCGTGCATCATCTATAGCTAATTAATAAACACAAGGTCGAAGAAAAAAAGGTAATAATTTAGTTGGTAATAAATTTTAAAAATTACCTTGCATGAAACAAAAAAGATATTCTCATATGGGTGTATATTTTAAAACAGGAAGACTTGGATATATTTATATATTTGGTGGAAGAGATTAAGAAGATCAGTTATTAAGTTCATGCTAACAATACAGTATTTAATAAAGTAATTATATTTATAGCTAGTTTAGAAAAATGGAGAGACATTACTCCCATGAAAACTCCCAGGTCAACTGGTTTTTCATTTATTTTTAAAAATAAAATATATATTTGTGGAGGATATACTGGCGATAAAAAAAGATCTAAAAGCATTTAAGTATATGATCCTATTAAAAACTATTGGGAATCATTAAATGTAAATATTATAATATTAAGGTAAAATTGCATAGAGGAATCTAAACAGGTCTTATTTATTCATTAAAATCTAATTAAATATTATTGATGGGAGGCAATATGTAATCTGGACCTCTAAAATCTATAATAAAAATAAATTTAGCATAACAAACATATATATGGGATTCTAATATGAAGAATGATAGACTTCTTCAGAAGGGTATTAAATATAATGACTCTATATTTGTATTTGGTGGTGATTTTCAAGATAATTTTGAAAAATATACAATAAAAGATCGTAAATGGAAAGATGTACAGTATAATTATAGTGAATTTGTATCTGTCGATGATATAAATTCTTATCAAATGGCTACTTAAACGTTAGAAGTTTCATTTGATGAAACTATATTACAAAAAAATTAACAAAATAATGCTGATTTTTAAAGATATCATATATTTGGTAATGATAATTATCCATGTATATTAGAGTTTAATCTTAATAAATGGATTTTAAAAAAGAAAAATGTTCCAATGACATTAAGGTTAAGATCTAAAATGGGTGTTGTTAAAATTCAATAAGGCAAATATTTTTTATGTGGAGGAATCGATTCTTTAGAGTAAAAGCCTTCAAGAGCTAGCTATATATACTATGCGGGTACTAACAAAGCTATTTAAATCAGCAAAATGAAATCTAAAAAATATGATTTTGCTATTTGTGGAAATTCTAAGTTTATCTATATATTTGGTGGAAAAGATTAAAATGGATAAATATTGAGCGAATGCTAAAAATATTCATTTTAAGAATAAAAATGGATTGCATTACCTAATTTACCTAATTAAAGAGCAGGGGCCAAAGCTTTAATATTCTAAAATAAAGTCCTGTTGATAGGAGGGAAAGATACCTTACAAAATATAAACTCTATAGACATGTATATATCAACATATTTAGATTCGATATTTAATCTTAAACTTTTTGGAATCCCAAACAGCATTTGTCAATGCCAGCATAAATAAAATCAGTTCATCTACATCCTTCTACTAATAAAAATAGTAGCCCAAATCTTTATATATTCAGTTTTAACTAAATTTTAAATAAACATTTCTGTCATTATCTAAAATTATAAATCCCAGCAACAAATATTGAATTGATTGCCTAGGCAAAAATATAATAAGATTTTTAAATTGTAAAAGATGTTTAATAGAAATAGCTTAATCTAAAAATAATACCTTTTTCTCATTCTTTTTAGTATAATAATCTGATATATATGATAACATCAAAAGGAGTATTTAATTGGAATTGTAATATATAAGAGATCAAACAATTTTAATCACAAATCGTTATAAATCAAGTTGAAATGTTACAATTTCCTATCTAAAAGTTTTCATCGCCATGATAATAACCTGATTGACATTAATTTAATAATATTTATATCATCTTTTAAATTATAATTATTAAATCGTTATTATATATTTATCTTTTGCTTGATTTTTTAAAAAAAGATGGAGGAATGCATTTTAGATTCATTGAGAGGCTATTCACGTATGAAATATAGTAATTTAAGATAAATTACCAAATTCGATTGTTAATTGTCCTAACTATATAAAAGGAGGAGTATTAATGCCTTTAGCTAATTCTTTACAATTTTTTGATGGATAAAAAAGTATATCTATTTTTAAATCTAAAAGATAAATATCTGCCTATGAACTTAAAGGCAATATAGTTAGTATTGGTTAAAAGGCAAATCCTGGGCAATTAATCTCAGCTATGTTATTTGATTTATTCGATCCTACAAATTATAAAACATTCAACTATCAAAAATCGAAAATATCAATGATTGCAACATCATCAGATGCTAGTTTTTTCTGTACAATTGGTAGTTCTTCATAAAATGTGTACTTTTATTATTTAAATAGTCAATAATTAACAATAATATAAACTGAAAATCAATCTTAAGTAGGAACAAGAATTTTCTATTCTAAAACTTTTTAAAAATAAAAAAGCTTCATAAAATCTGTTAAATTTTCAAATAAAGATCCTCATTTTTTTGTACTTCTACGAACTTAAACAATAATGATATATCGTATAGACACTAAAAATTAAATAGTAATTTGATATAATATAAAGGTTAATAATAATGTTGTAAAAGGTAGTAAAGTCAGATAGTTCAATAGTATAATTTTTAGTCCAGATGATCAATATTTATATGTTTGTTCTAAAAATGGTGATATTTCTTAAATTTCAATCAAACAAAGTAACATTATAATATAGATAGATAAATAAGTTCGAATAGGCCCTAGAAAGAGAGTTATTACTAAAGGAATAACTAATATAAGATATTTATAACCAAATCAATTAATTATAACTGGTAAATAAGGATTTTTAGGTTTGATTTAACTTAAAAATTTTGATCTTATTAAATAGATAAAACTTCATAATGAAATATTTTGTATATCTTAATTTTCAGGTAATATAGCTTATCTTACAACAACAAAAGCAGATGTCTATCTTTTTGATGCTTAAACATTCAATATTAAATTGATATATACAACTCATTGTACTAAAATCAATGCTTTGTAACTTCTTAAAGATTTTTCAGATATATTTGGGACAGCAGCCGGTGGATAAATAGTCATTTGGAATACTAAAATTTTAGCCCCTATAATAAAAATATAATATCCTAAAATCATATGTTTTTCTCTTCATTTTTCAAAAAATGGCAAGTATATTATTAGTGGCTGGAATGATGATAGCATTCGAATCTTTTCCCCTAAAAATGGCAAATTATTACATACGATATCAAATTGTGCATTGAATATCATAACAGTTATGAGAAGTGATGATGATTCAACATAGTAAATGATATTTTATTTAGATTGATATGTGGTGGCTAAAACGGTGTAATCCGTCTTTGGAATTTACAATAAAATAAGATATTTGGCTTGATACTAGGCTCTTTATCATATCACAATAAAAGAATACATGATTTATCTTTAAATCCATCAAATCGTGATCAATTAATATCATGTTGTTAAGATGGTTTTTACGGTATATGGAATTTAAAACAATTTTAATTACAAAATGCTATTCAAATAAGTAATTTTTTAAAGTAAATCCATTTTATAAATTAATTTACTATAAGGATAATAGGTTCTGGCAATAAATTGATATAATGTAATGTAAATGATGGTCATATAATTAAATAAAAATAATTGTAAGGGAGTAATATTAATAGTATGTGTAGATATTATCTTAGTAATACTCAGTAATATTTTACATTCTATTCGAATAATACTAATTATATCAATTATTTTACTGAATAAAAGAATTTTAAATCAAGTAAAACTAAGCAGTATAATAATATTGAAGCTTTTGGTTAAGTTACTAAAATATTGTTAACTAGTGATAACTAACATATCTTAGCCATCACTTAAAATGGAATCATATTAAAATTCAAAATTATTTTAACAGCTGTACAATAATAGTAATTATGAAATACTAAACTTCATAATCATTTATAATAGTATTTTATCATAAATTTATTATATTAATATATCTATAATTTAAAATTGATGATTTATAAAAATGAAACAAATCAATGTGTCGATAAGAATCCTTCTTTATAATTTTCTTTAAAATTTTGATCCTCCCTTAGTAATTTTTTATGGTTGGACTCAAAATTATTAACTAATTTCCTAAAAGATAATATTAACTTTTAAAAGCCTTATATATTATCATCTTTTATTTCTGATTTATTATTATTTTTGGCCTAATATTGATTATTTTTATGCTAATATTGATTTTTTATTTAATTTTCGATTGGAGTATATTTATATGACTTATTTTTTGATTATGAAGAAGGCTAACGTGTTATTGTTTTTAAGGTAATTGGATTGGTTTTTTGTGGTTATTAATGACTGTAAGATTGATATGTAAGTTATTTTCGATCGAATTTATTATCATAACTCATATAACCTAAGTTATTATTTCGATTATGTTCATTTTTAATATATTATTTCGATTACTTAATCTCAGATGAGGCTTGATTGATACTTATATTTCTTAAAAATGATTATAAATTCCAAAAGTTCATCTTTTATATCTAAGCCAATAATTAAGATGCCTGTTTCCATATTTATAATAGTCTTTAGTGTTAGACAAGTGAGGAACTGATTACAGGGATGAATGTTTTGTTGACTAAGTCTAAGAAAAATTGTGATATTTCTTTTAAAGTTATTGACATATGTTTATTATTATCGAAAATAATGAAAAATTCTATTTGAAATATATAAACATATATTAAAATATCGGAATTACATTAATTGATATTAACTTATGAATTAGACATATATAAATTGCTAAATATGATATATATAAAAAAAATATTTGTAGAAAAATTAAGAAAGAATAAGTATTTCTTCGCTAGTATATATAAATATTAATTTTAATTATTTCATCCATTTTTCTATAGAAATTTATTATTTAAGATAACAATAATCAAGTAATCATAAAAATATGATAAAATATCTATCTTTAAATATTGTATCATAACAAATATTTATTGAAATAATTTATAAATAGATTTTTTCTTATGGAATTATCTAGGATTGATTCATATTAAGGCTTTTGTTTATATAATTGATTGTAAAATCTTTGACTTGATTATAAAATTAGATGTTTCAATAAAATCTCTTATTATTATATAGTATATTGGCTTTTAATTGAATTTCCCCAAACATTTATACCTATATTTGGCTATCCATGTGAAACTACATAATGCCACCATCCTCGAGGCATAAAAATACATTATCCTTTTTCAATCTAGCATTTCATTAATTTAACCTTTTTATTCCATAAGCTTTCAAATTGTTTATTTAAATGATTGTGATTAACATCAAATACTGTATAGGATTTTACATATCCCTTTTCTTTATATTAGGAAAAATTTATGATATTAGGAGGCATTAATAATATTTATTTTCTTCCTTATGTCATAATTAAAAAATTATCATGTCCATCATAATGCCAAGTGGATGTTCTTGATCCTTTATAATGCCATAAGTTAATACTTTCAATAGTACTTTTATTTTTTCCACATTTAATTAATCTGAAATATTCTTATATAAATTAAGGTAGTATGACATTTTATCTTTATAATGGCATTTGAGCTATTGATAGATGTAACTGACCTTTGTAGTTTAGAAATTATTACATATCTATTTATGCATATTTCATAGTGCTTTAATTTTTTAATAAATAAGGGATTTATATGACTTATTATGTAGGCTATTGGATTATTGTATTTGCTTTCTTAGGTATGAAAAAAGAAGGAAGCGGAACATTCATTATTTTCAAAGGTTTTCTTTAGCTTAGTTTATCAAATAGTTATCTATTATTTTGTACCTTGTAATATAATTTTTAAATTTATATAGTTTGATTTTTTACTTTCATTTTCTTCTGTTTGATAATATTCTTAATCCTTGTGCTTATATATCTTATATACCTAATTTTATGATATCTCTTTTTCATATATTTTTTCGTCAATAAACTATAAATTATAATATACTATATAAAATATAAATATTAACTTTATAATATAACCAAATTATAAATAATCAACCTAATTAATGAAAATCTTTCAATATATTATCTATCATACCTTTTATCTTATCATTATTTCCTTCTGCATTACGATATTTTTTTAAAACATCATATACTTTTCTGCTTTTCAATTTTTATAACATGTTGAATTCATCAGCAAAATAACACCAATAAAATACTTATTTTCCACTCAATTATTTAGTACTATTCTTTAATTATTATTTAAAACATTAGAATATGGCAGATATTAGTTAATTTTAAGAGGAAATCCAATTCAATTTATTATCTTTTTGATAATTATAATATGCCTTATAGCAGACTAATATATTGAGGAGTTAATTTGTATTAAAAGATTAAAGAGTAGGCTGCCATTTCAATGAATTATAAGTAAATATGTCTATGAATAGTTGATGTAAATTTGGATGAATAAGATATTATTTATGTTGCATATATATAACAGTTAGAATCTCAATTAAATTTTTATAATTGACATTTTAATCCGATTACTCATCTTAATTTGTGGAATCTTTTAGATTCTCTTTACTTATAATATCATTCAATATTTTTTATACCCATGTTTCTAAGTTTATCTTTGTATCTCCTTGTCCTTTCTTCTATATTTATGATTTATTTATCAGTAATTCTTTTAAAAGAGTAATTTTACTTTTAATACTTAAAAGATTCAAATGATTCATATCATTAAAATAATAATGGACAAACTATTAATATAACTAATTATTTAAACAAAATAAAGCCGCTTATAATTGTCTTTGACTTAATTGTTAATTGCTTCTTATGGTTTGCTATGCTATATATGATTATTATTATAAATTTAAATTATTCATGGATTTATTGAAGAGAGGTTCGTAATGATTTTTATATTGAGATAAATGTTTTATGATGTGAATAAGATGAACTGGATCATAGAGCATTTACATTTAAAGTTTATTTTAAGAATTTTCATCACTTTCTTTCGATTTTATAGATAGCTAATAATGTTGAAACAATTTAGGATTTACTTGAGGATATATCATTATCAATAATGACAAAAGTTAAGAATTTGTATGAGTAGGTCTTGATATAATAGGAAAGGATGGTAAATCAATATTATCAATCTTATATACTTTGATTTGATTAGCAATGATCCTATAAAATTGATAGACATATACTTCTTATAATAAATTTATATTATTAGCGACATCTTTATATATTAATTTGATATCTTTATGATTTATTTTACCATTTAAGTTTACATATTTATGTAGTATAATAAATTTGCATCGTATCAAGCTGACCAATTTATCATTTAATTATACTTCATTATCTTATCTTTCTATAACATTTATATTTTTCTTTTCATACTATCTGATAATTGGAGTCAATAGCTCGATATTATCGATTTGCATAATTTTAAAACTTAGTTTAGCTTATTAATTATGAAAAAATTAAGAAGATTACTCTTTATTTATTGAAGATAGATTGTTAAGATCATTAATATTTATTTTATGATGTTTGACAAAGGATTTTATTTGATTTAGTTATTATTATGATATGTTGATTGTTGTAGATTTGTCTTCATCTTTATCTTTGTTTGTACTGAATGAAGATTTATTATGGGAAATAAAAGTACGAAGAATGACAGATTTATTTGAGGGTTTATTTAATATTTTTTTAAGAAAAATCATTTCAAGTTTTGTTGTGAAAAGATTATAAATTATGCTAATATAATCATACTATTATATTAGTTCCAAATAGAATAATATAAATTTATATTATTTTCTTTTTCTTCCATTGATACAACGATGATAAAATATCTTACAGGCATTCTGGTAATTTTGTTATGTTCCATTCAAGCTAATGGATCGATAGTTTTAGGAAGAGGTAATTTTGTTCTTGGTCGAAATGTAGTAGTTTATAATGGCAATAGTAATAATGTGGTTGGAGATAATAATATAGTTATAAATGGTAATCATAATAGAATAACAGGAAAGAATAATGTTATGGCTGAGAGTGTAAGAACTAGATTGTAAGGTGACAATAATAGATTGTTTAGAACAACTAGAATTAGAATATAGGGTAATGGATTAAAAGTTCAAAATAATACAGTTATCAACCCATAAACTAATAACATTAGTTCTCAGACTTCTTATTGAAGAAAATTGATTATTTAGCTTTTATTATTTTTTATCAATCAATCATTAATTTATTATTTAAATTTTTAAGTAACACTAATATTAAAAATTGAATGCTGAATTATAATTTAAAGTCAGTCCAACAATCTTATTTCATAAGTATTATTTAATTAAATAATCTTTTATTAATATATAATACTTTTCTATTATTCTAATTAAAAACATATGAAGAAGTTCTTTTATCTTTCATTAGTCCTTGGTTTAATTTCTCATACTAAAAGTGACGGATCTGTCATCATAGGAAACGGCAACAATGTCAGAGGAAATAATGTTTATATTAATCATGGAAATAACAATAAAGTAAATGGTAATGATAATTATATCAGAAATAGTAATTCAAATAGAATTAGAGGAAATAATGCATAAATATGTGATGGAGATAATAATGATGTTATTGGCAATGATAATAAATTGAAAAATTCAGATAATAATAGAGTTCATGGAAATAATAATAAACTTAGATAAAGTTTTAGAAATCAGTTATATGGAGATTTGAATAATTTATTCAAAACAAGCGGCATACAAATGATAGGGAACGGATAAAATATACGAAATAATATTTTTTCTAATTTTAAAATGTATATTGATGAAAATGATGAAGAATCCTATGATCATTGATTAACTATTATACTTTATGAAATATTAATTGAAAAAAGAAAACAAATTTCCATAATATAATTTGAGATTTTCATAAAAATGATTAATTTTACTCATAATTTATATAAGATTTGCATTATTAATAATAAAATGATAATTTCATATAATTGGCAAATAATAGACCATAAAAATATCCCTCTCTAATAATTACAAAAACTAGTCAAACTACCTTTATCATATTAACAATAATTATAAAAATAAGATTCTCATAACACGACCATAAAAAATATTAACCTTCGTAAGCCACATTTTGGCTTCCTCTTCAATTATCTTATATAACAGCCAAAACAAAATGTACCTTAAATAGATCTTGTTCCATAGTTAACTATGTTTTAGTAGATTATTAATTTCAAGATAGTAAAATAGTTTCGAAATAAAAATTGTATATATCTATAGATAATGATAAATGACTTCTAAATGTATGATAATTTGATGATATTTACAGTCAAGATAAAATATCATACTTAAAAAAGATTATAAAAATGTTAAAATATATAAGAGTTGATTAGAATGGCAGGTAATAGACAGATAAATATGCATTCAGCTACTATTCATGCTACTATTCGTAAGTAAATAATGATATAAAGCCCAATATTTATTTAGCATAAACAGTATAAATAAGGATATCTTTTATTGAAATTATTTAGAGATTAATAGTATAATGATTAAGTATAAATACTATAGGTCTAACTGTTGAATTGGATATCAACAGGTAACTAAAATTTAAAGAAATAAATAATATAATGTCTAGTGCATTGTCCGTTTATATTAAAACCCAAAGAAAC
>Ga0169931_10011091_pt1 | contig 12769 bp, 13 predicted proteins | sample Kivu_15m_20L_FD_129675 | JGI IMG/M metagenome (GOLD analysis project Ga0169931, IMG submission 129675) | Freshwater microbial communities from Lake Kivu, Western Province, Rwanda to study Microbial Dark Matter (Phase II) - Kivu_15m_20L... | ecosystem: Environmental > Aquatic > Freshwater > Lake...
AAATTCGAGTCCCCCACCACTCAATCCTTGAACACCGATCCATGATCTCCTATCCCGTTCCCGCACCCCGCCACCATAGCTTAATCTAGCCTCTCCGTGGCCGGACTTTCGGGTCCACCTCACACTGGGGAGCCGATCTGGGAAGGGAAAAAGGGGGATTTTTGGTAAAAGCTAAAATGCTGAAAATCTAAAAAGCTGAAATTCGAGGGACGAGGATTCCTTGAACGATTGAACCAATCGAGATCGGGATCAACTTTCACCTCCGTTCGTTGGCATGCGAATTGTACGAGATCAATCGCGTTCAATTCCGTTTAGGATCACCAGCCGCTTCTTGCGGTCATAGCTTAGGGTGTTTTCCCACTGCCCCTCCTTGGGCATGATAGAGAACCACTTCTCCGCCTGCTCTTCGGTCGTCAGCTCCCGGTAGTGCTTGAAGATGATCGAGGGCGAGTTGCCGGCCTCAAGCGCCACCTGGTCGGCACTCTGGACGATGCTGATACATCCACATGCATGTTCTTTGCTGAAACTACCTTGCCAGTGCGTTTGAGCGGCTCTAGCCACGCAGCCAGATTATCCGTGATGGGAACCACGCGTCTTGAAGCAGTTTTCGCCTGGCCTGCCCGTATTTCGATGATGCGACGCTCCAAGTTCACCGCTGTCGGCGATCACCCAAAGTGCACCACCTGATAATCACTTGTTAGGTTCCAAAGTGCACCACTTGCGGATGTAGAACCGCTTCCCACAGGACACAGCCAATGTGCTTGGATCGGGGAGCATGTCCAACATCCTCGAAGTGCCCCAACAACAAGCCATTCAAGCCCTGGTCGCCAAAGGCTGGCCGGTCCGCCGCATTGCCCGCACGCTGGGCCTCAACCGCCGCACGGTGAAGCGCTACGCCGACACCGCGCCAAAGTGCGCCACCGAAGTGATCACCGGCCCGGTCTCTCCAGACGAGCCAAAATGCACCACCCAAGTGATCGCCGGCTCGCGCAGCTTGTGCGCCGGGTTCCAGGAGGTCATCGCGCCGATGCTCGAACTTGGATTGAGCGCCCAGCGCATCTATCAGGATCTGGTCACCGGGCACGGTTTTGGCGGCTCCTATCCTTCGGTTTCGCGCTACGTGGCCAAGCTCAAGGCGAGCGAGCCGGCGCGGAAATTGGGGTCAGGCTGCAAATCTTGACAGAATAGTCCCGCCTGCCCGGGTCTGCTCCACAGCACGCCTTTTGCAGTAAGTCCCGTTGCCTGCCCCCTGGCCGACTTTCCGATTGAGTCGCTCCATAGATTCCCCTATTGTCCTTCACTGCTGAAGATGCGCATGCAGATCAAATGAAGCCGGCCATCCTACCGATCGTTGCTCTACTCACCTCGTGTGCTCCCGACTGCACGTCGCCCACGCACTCGTCCGACGTCGCCGTCGATTTGTTTGAGAGGAGATACCTGCTACATGCAAATGAAGAAGACAAGTTGTCATCTCTTCATTCCATGTCCGAAATGAGTTTGAAAGCCCAATCCATGCCGCAATTCAATCCCGTCCAGCCGCCCCCCCTGATTGAGTCACTCAATCGGCCCCCGTTCAGCCAATTCTGAGGTTCTTCCACCATCAACTTTCCGATTTTGCATGGTTGTCGGTTCGAGGGGCGCTTGCTAGGATGTCTGCATGAACGATGAGCATGGCGGATTGGTTCCTCCGCTGCCGACCGTCAATAGCTTGATTGTTTCGTCCCAGTCACCCGATCGCACTGGCAGCAGGATCGCAAGCGTTCGGCAAACACATGCATCTCTCCTGGTCGATACGGATTGAAATCGTCGGGCTTGCGGGAGACACTCGCTTCAGGAATTTTGATCGCCCGGATCGACCCACCGGATGCCATTGAGGCGGGCGGCCATGACCAGCCACGCCGGTGCCATGGGGGCGACGAGAAAATCCACGGGCAAGCGGCCGTCCGCATCGATTCCTCGCAGCCATCGGGACAGCCGGCGCGGGTTCGTGCTGCCGGGCGGATGATGGATCCGGATGTCGGCGGGCAGCCAGGGCGGCGGAGACTCACCTCGGGCAATCACCAGTTCGTACGCCACATCCGGATGCAGCCAGCCGTCGGACAAAGGCGTGGTGGAGGGATCGTTCAACCAGATCAAGGCACGGTGCGGGGTCGCCCCCCCCGACTCGGGTCCAAGCCAACGATGGATGGGCCGCTTGGGAGCGACTTGCACTTTCCAGCGGTCCTGCAGCCAGAAGACATCATCAAGTCCGGCTTTCATCGCCTGCTCCAGAGCCGTGGTGCAGGCTGCGGGATCCGCCGGTTCCTCAACCCGGGTGAGCACTGCCTTCCACCGGCCGGGCTGCTCGGCGACGAGTGACAATGCGAAGACAGAGGCACGGGCGCGACGAGCGAGCAGCGAGGGCAGGGGACTCATCCGGGTGAGCCGACCAAAAAACGGAACGACCACGCCCTGCATGCCCACGCGCTGATCTGCCAGCACGCCGACAATTCCCCCTGCGCGAAGGAATCCGGTGACTTGGTGGAATGGATCGCGTTTGGAAAACAGGCGGGCACCATCGGCTTGACGTCGCCCGAGCACGCGGCGGTCCATCACGGGGTTGTTGAGCGGGCGGTAAAACGCTCCCGTCGGCGTGCCCGGCGGGAGGACATGGGCGATGCGGCTGAGCAATTCCCAGTTGCCCATGTGCGCGAGGACGAGCACTACGCCTCGGCGCTCGGCGAGCGCTTCGGTCAGCAGTTCCGGGTTTTTCAGACGCAACACCTCGGGCACGCGACGGGCCGGGAGACGTGCTGTGCGGGCGGTGGAGATCAGGTTGGCACCCGTGCGGCGGAAGTTGCGGCGCGCCATGTCGAGGATTTTGGCAGCGCTCAATCGGCCGCCCGTGGCGATCCGCAGGTTGCGGAGGACAATCGCCCGTCGCTTGGGAAAAAGAAGCCAGGCCGCGAGGCCGAGCCACTCGCCGAGGCGGAAGGCAAGCGACGCAGGCAAGCGGCCGACGAGCGCCTCGACCAGCGCGTGGGCGAAGGCTTCGACCTGCCATTGCAGACGCTTGGCCGGGCTGGGGATGTTGCGTGACAACGCCCGCTCCTAGCCGCCGCCGCCGCCGCACGCAAGACCTGCGCGCGCTCAGACCGCGGGTTGCATCCCGGCCGCGACCGTGATGAGTTGCCGCAATGCGAAAGAAACACGAGCGCGCCACCCACGTCCTGCGTCGTCTTGCAGAGCTGTATCCCGAAACCCCTGTGCCGTTGGATCACCGCGACCCGTACACGCTGCTGGTCGCGGTGTTGCTCTCGGCCCAATGCACCGACGCCCGTGTCAACCAAGTGACCCCCGCGCTGTTCCGGCTGGCCGACAATCCGCGCGAGATGTCGGTGGTGCCGGTCGAGGAAATCCGCGCGATCATCCGCCCGTGCGGATTGTCGCCGCGCAAATCGCAGGCGATTTCCGATCTATCAAAAATCCTCGTGCGCGACCACGGCGGACTCGTGCCCGCCGATTTCGCGGCGCTCGAGGCATTGCCGGGAGTCGGCCACAAGACCGCTTCGGTGGTGATGGCGCAGGCTTTCGGTGTCCCGGCGTTTCCGGTCGACACCCACATCCACCGGTTGGCCAAACGCTGGAAACTCAGCTCTGGAACATCGGTCGAACAGACCGAGCGCGATCTCAAACGCCTTTTTCCGATCGAAGAATGGAACCGGTTGCATCTACGGATCATCTTCTATGGTCGCGAACACTGTACCGCGCGGGGTTGCCGCGACGGCAGTTGCCCGATCTGCCGCGAACTCGCAGGGCGATGAGGTGGTGGCAGAGGGCGGATTTGAACCGCCGACCAAAGGCTTATGAGTCCTCTGCTCTACCGCTGAGCTACTCTGCCGGATACGCGCCGAAAACAACAGGGCGCGGGAGCGGATGGGTAGCGCCCGGAGCCGCCGATGTCCACCGAAATTTCAGGGTGCGGACGGCCTCGCGCCACGGCGGACCTCGTCGCGCCAGAGCCAGGCGAGGGCGACGAAGTAACCGGCGAATTCGGCCGCCTTGCCCCAGTAGCGGATCTTCGCGTCGCCGCCGTGGCAGCCGCAGGCGATGTCGAGTTGGTGAAACCATGCCCAACCAACGGCTGTGGCGAACACGACGACCAATCCGCCGATCGTCAGGATCGCACCGCGTCGCAACACACCGAGCATGAGACAAAGACCGGCGATGATTTCCGCCCACGGCACGGTGAAGGCCGTCACCGCGTCCCACGGCTCGCCGACCAGACGGTAGTTCGCGACATCGCGCGTGAATCGATCGATCCCGCTGCCGAACACCTTCATGCCGCCGCTGTAAAAAAACCAGCAGCCGAGAAGCACCCGCAGCCACAGCGCGGTTGTCGCTCCAACCGGGCGCGTCCCATCGGTCTCACGCTGCATCGCCGACAAGCAAGCATCGGATGCAGTGGGTCACAAGCGCCGATGAAGCGCGCGGACCATCAACGCGCCAGCCGTGCCGCCGAAAATGTCGGCCAGCCAGTCCCATGGATCCATCCCGTTGCGCATTGGCGTGAACGACTGATGCCACTCGTCGAACCACCCCGCGATCGCGGCCACCAGCACCGCCGCGCAAACGACCACCCGCCAGTCCGGTCGCTCCGCATACAAGCGCGACAGGCCGCCCGCCATCAGGAATCCCCCCGCGGCGTAGGACAGGAAATGCGCGAGCTTGTCGATCTGCAGCACCGGCCCGCCACCGCCCATGCCGGGCAACGACGATGACACGGTCACCGCGGCAAACCAGAGCAGCCACGCCGCAAACCACCACCGGGCATGCCTCGTCAGCGCGCGCATTTTCACAAGCGGCGCATTTCATCCTCCAGCCGTTCGGCAAGCCACTGCTTCATCATCGACTGGTAGTTGAGGAAGCGCGCGCGCGCGATGCGCTTGATGCGCGAGAGCATCCGCGGATCAAAGCGCAGCGTGATCGTTGTTGATTCCCGCGAGTCCGCCTCATGCACCGAGGCCGCCATCAGTCGGCCCGACAACTCGTGCGACTCCCAAAAACGGGCCTCCTCCGACTCGTCGCCGAACTCGGGAATCTCTGACCATTGGTGAATGACCTTCATGACGTGCAAAGGTGAAATGGTTTACCGGAACTCGGCGTACTTGCGGTCGTAGAACCGGCGCTCGGTCTCGGACATCTCGCGCGCCGCCACCACGCGGGTCGTCCGCCCGTCGGTCCAGAACGAGAAAAACAAGTGGCGGTCGGACACCGTGCGGCCAAGCGCGTAAAACCGCGTCGCACCATCGGCTCGCTCGGCATCGGGCAGGAAACGCACCAGGAACGGATCCTCGAGCGCCTCTTCCAGCTCGCGGGGCCGGATGCTTCGCAAGTCGAAGCGGACATCGATCAAATCGAGTTCCATGCGCATAGTGTGCAGGCCGATCCCGAGGAACGCAACCACGCTTTCTCTTGCACGGGGTGCCGCCCCGGCTAGAAATGCCACGTCGCCTCGTGAAAGCCTATTTCCTCAGAAGACTGCTGCTCATCCCACCGACGCTGGTTGGGATCACGCTGTTGGTCTTCACCATCACGCGCTTCGTTCCCGGCGGTGCGATGGACCGCATGCTGCAGGAAGCCGCACGCGGGGCCGACCAAGGCGGCCGCAGCTCGTCAGCATCCACCCAGTCCCAGGGCGGCCTGAGCGAAGAGCAGATGGAGGAAATCGAGGAGCAATTCGGACTGAACAAACCAGTGCTCGTGGCCTACGGCCAGTGGCTCGGCCTGGTACCGCGCGAAACCCGCATTTCGAAGGGTGAGTTCGGCGCGCGGTCCGGCGGAATCCGTGCCGATGCCGGATCGGACCAATGCACCCAGGTCGTCCTGCGGGGCGATGGGCGCCTCGTCGATGTCACGCGCACACCCGATGGCCGAATCGACGCCGTCTTTGCCGAATCCGATCGGCCGGTATCCGATGAAGGATGGAAAACCCGTTTGGAATCACCAGAGGACCGGGTCGAGCGATTCCAGCGGCGCAACCCGGACAGCAGCACCACTCCGGCGTATCGTCCGCGCGCCATTATTTATCAAACCCGGATCTCGGGCCTGCTGCAAGGCAACCTCGGGCGATCGACCGTCTACAATGATCCGGTGCACGAGATGATCCTCGCACGCATGCCCATCGCCGTGTATTTCGGCCTGCTCACCGCCTTCATCAGCTACTCGGTGTGCCTGCCGCTCGGCGTGCTCAAAGCGCTCAAGCACCGTACATTCCTCGACACCGCCAGCTCGGTGCTCGTTTTCCTCGGCTACTCGATCCCCGGATTCGCCCTCGGCGCGATCCTCATCGTCCACCTCGGCGCGCGCATGGGGATGTTCCCGCTGTTCGGGCTCACCAGCCCGGCCTTCGACCAACTCGACACGGTCGGCAAAATCAAGGACCTCGCGCACCACACGGTGCTGCCGCTGTGTTGCTACATCGTCGGCTCGTTCGCGGTGCTGACGATGATGACCAAGAACAACCTCATGGACAACCTCGCCGCCGACTACGTGCGCACCGCCGTGGCCAAAGGCGCGAGCTTCCGCAGGGCCGTCTTCGGTCATGCGTTCCGCAACTCGATGATCCCCATCGCCACCAGCCTCGGCAACCTCGTCACCGTGTTCATCGGCGGATCCATGCTGGTCGAAACCGTTTTCGACATCCAGGGCTTCGGCCTGCTCCAGTACCAATCGGTCATCGCCCGCGACGAACCGGTCATCATGGGCACCCTCACCATCGCGGCATTCCTCATGCTCGTCGGCCACATCATCTCCGACTTGATCGTCGCCACGGTCGATCCGCGGATCAAATTCGAGTGACCCATGCGCCTCCCCGGATTCATCGGCATCCTGCTCGGACTGCTCGCCGCCGCGGGCGAACTGGCGGGCGTGGCATTTCCCACGGCGCGCTGGTTTTTCGAAGCCAGCCGCGACGTGCCTTGGCTGCACAGCGGATCGGGTGACGATGCCTTTCCGTGGTTCGGTTGGCTTTGCACGGTGGTGCTGATCACCGCCGGATCACTGATCGTCATCCGCTCGTTCTCGGGCACGCCGCCCAACCCGCTCACCCAACGGCGAATCCGCCGCTTCCGCGAAATCAATCGCGGCTATTGGTCGCTCGTCATCCTCTGCGTGCTCGCCACACTCGCCGCACTCGACCAAACGGTCGTCGGCAAACGCGCACTGGCCGTGAAACACGAAGGCCGCTGGAGCTTCCCCGCATTCCTTCCGAACGAACTCAAGAACCGCGACTTCGGCATCCTCGGCGATCTCGCCGACGCGCCGGCCGACTACCGCAAGCTCAAGCGCGTGCTCGAGGCCGACGGCAGCGGCCGCGTCATCCTGCCGCCCATCCCCTACGACCCGACCGGCGACACGCTTCCGCCGCGCTCGCGGCCGCTCGAACGCATCGACGGACTGCACTGCGATTCCGCCGACGGCAAACCTTACTGGGGGCTGGCGGGCAGCTACCACGACGCCGACCACGACCGGATGCGCCTGCGGTTCACGCTGCGCGACGGCAGGCTCTCGGGCGTGGCCGACGGCTGGCTGGCCGACGGCACGCCCTGCTACACCGCCGAATACCGCGACGGTCGCCTGCTCACCGAGCGCTACACCGGCCCGGGAACCAAGGAGGCATTCCTCGGCGATCCGCTGCAGTCGCTGCGCGCGATCCGCTACCACCCGTCGCCGCCGTCGCCGGCCGACCGCCACTGGCTCGGCACCAACTCGCAGGGCTACGACGTGCTCGCCTACCTTTATGGCGGATTGCAGGTGAACTTCAAGGCGGCGCTCATCTACCTGCCCATCGTCTACCTCATCGGCATCAGCATCGGGATGATGATGGGATACTTCGGCGGCTGGTTCGACCTCGCCGTGCAACGCCTCATCGAAGTGTTCTCGAACGTGCCGTTCCTTTTTGTCGTGATCATCATTTCGAGCAAGGTGCCGGAGAAATTCAAAGGTCTGCCGGTGATCCTCACGATCCTCGTGGCGTTCGGCTGGATGGGCATGACGTATCTGATGCGCACCGCCGCCTACCGCGACAAAGAGCGCGACTACATCGCCGCCGCACGCGTGCTGGGCGCACGCACTCCGCGCATCCTCTTCCGCCACCTGCTGCCCAACACCGTCGCGATCATCGTCACGCTCGTCCCGTTCACCATGTCGGGGCTGGTCTTCGCGCTCACCTCGCTCGACTACCTCGGCTTCGGCCTGCCTCCGGAATACGCGACCTGGGGACGCCTGCTCAACGACGGCCTGTCGAACCTCTCCGCACCATGGCTGGTGTCCTCCACCTTCACCGTGCTCGTCGGACTGCTGGTGCTGATCACCTTCGTCGGCGAGGCCGTGCGCGAGGCCTTCGATCCGAAGAAATTCACCTACTACCGCTGATGCGACGGATCCGACACCACCTGACCGCGCTGATCGCGGGTGCAGCCGCGCTCGCGGGTCTCGCCTGCCGCCAGGATGAGACGGAGGTCCGGCGCGACATCGGGTTCGACGAATTCGTGCCGGCCTACAACCGCCACATCGCAAACTGGCTGGCCGAACAGAACGAGGCGACGCTGCGTGAACGGGAGCGCATCACCGCCGAAATCGCCAATGCCCAAGGCGCGCGCCTTGAGTCGCTGCGCATCATCGCGGAGGGACTCGATCGCGATCTGGAGAAATGGCGGTTCCGCAGCGGCCTCGGTGATTACTTCCGCTTCACTACGCTGGACGAACTCCCGCCGGACCTCGTCTGGGAGGACGGGATGGATCAACCGGAGATCGGCGATCCCGCAGCGAAAAAAGGCGGCGTGTTCCGCCGCTTCATCCCGAGCTTCCCGCCAACCATCCGCCCCTTCGGCGAAAACGCGAACAATTCGTTCCGCGGGGAGATCTACGAAGCCATCGAGTTGCCGCTGGTCAATCTGCATCCCGAAACCATGGGGCTCATCCCGGGCTGCGCCCACCGCTGGGCCGTCTCGGCCGACGGCCGCACGACCTACTTCCGCATCGACCCCGAGGCGCGCTACTCCGACGGCATCCCGGTCCTCGCACGCGACTTCATGGTCAGCGCGTACATCCGCATCTCGGATCACGTCGTGAACCCGTACTCGAAGCAGTACTTCCGCGAGAATGTCGCCCAATTCACCGTCTACGACGACCGCACACTCTCGATCTCGCTGCCCGAGGCCAAATACCTCGCGCCCGCCGTCGCCGGCGGCATCCCGCCGTCACCGCCCCACTTCTACGCCGAATACGGGCCGGATTACAACGAACGTTACCAGTGGCGGTTCCCGCCCACCACCGGAGCGTACGAGGTCAGGGAGGCGGACATCGTCAAAGGCGCGTCGATCACCCAGACGCGCGTGAAGGACTGGTGGGCGCGCGACCGCAAGTATTACCGCCACCGCTACAATCCCGACAAGATCGTGCACACGGTGGTGCGCGACGAATCGAAAGCTTTCGAATTGTTCCGCGCGGGCGAGCTCGACACGTTCTACCTCACACGCCCGGACTACTGGTACGAGAAATCGGAGATCGAGCCGGTGTACAAAGGGTACATCGAGCGCGTCACGTTCTACAACCGCTATCCCAAGGTGCCGCGCGGGCTTTACATGAACGTGAGCAAGCCTCCGCTGGACAACCGCGATGTCCGCATCGGCATCCAACACGCGGTGAACTGGCGCAAGGTCATCGACGTCATGTTCCGCGGCGACTACCAGCGGCTCAACGCATTCAACGAGGGATACGTCCACTTCAGTGATCCGTCGATCCGTGCACAGCCGTTCTCCATCCCTCAGGCGCGCGCGGCCTTCGCCGCCGCCGGATTCACCGAAGAGGGACCCGACGGCATCCTGCGCAGACCCGACGGGACACGCCTGTCGCTGGCCGTGACGTATCCGGCGACCCCGGTCACCGACCGCATGTTCGCGATCCTGCGCGAGGAGGCGCGCAGTTGCGGATTCGAGCTGCGACTCGACGGACTTGAGGCAACCGTCGCCTACAAGAAGGGCATGCAGAAACAGCATGAGCTCTCGCTCGGCAGCTGGCTGATCACGCCGCCGATGCCCGATTTCCACCAGTTCCTCCACTCGACCAACGCGTTCGACGACAAGGGCAATCCGCGGCCGCAGACCAACAACACCTTCGTCTGGGGCCGACCCGACACCGACCGGCTCAGCGAGCGCCTGCGCACCAGCCGCACCATCGAAGAACTCCGCGACGCCGCATGGCAACTGCAGCGCATCATCCACGACGAGGCGTTCTTCTCACCGGGATACTCCGTCGATTTCGTCCGCCTCGGCTCGTGGCGCTGGGTGCGCTGGCCGGATTGCCCGGAAACACGCTTCTGCCCGCCGGTCATCTACGACCCCCACGAAGTGTTCGTGCAATGGATCGACGAGGACAAGAAACGCGAAACCCTTGAAGCAAGACGCAAGGGCATCGGCTTCCCCGAGTCGACACGCGTGATCGATGATTACCGCATCGTCGGCGACGAAACGCCGGAATCCGCCGAGCCCGGCACGCCGCCGGAACCAACCAACCCGCCCCGATGAACCCGGCCACACCCGCAAACATCCTCGAGGTGGACCGGCTCATCACCTCGTTCGAGACCGATGCCGGCATGCTCCGCGCTGTCGACCAAGTGTCGTTCAACGTGCCGTCAGGCAAAACCGTCGGCATCGTCGGCGAGTCGGGCTGCGGCAAGAGCGTCACCGCGATGTCGATCGTCCGGCTGCTGCCCCAGCCGGCCGGACGCATCCTCGGCGGACATGTCTGGTTCAAGGATCGCGACCTCACCACGGTCGGCGACGACGAAATGCGCCGGATCCGCGGCGGCGACATCGGCGTGATTTTCCAGGAGCCGATGTCGGCGCTGAATCCGGTGCACCGGATCGGACGACAAGTCGCGGAAGTGTTCCGCCTGCACAAGGACCTGTCGAAAAAGGACGCATGGGACGCCTCGGTCGAAATGTTGAAGCTCGTCCGCATCCCGGCTCCGGAGAAGCGGATGATGGATTATCCGCACCAGTTGTCCGGCGGCATGCGCCAACGCATTGTCATCGCCCTCGCGCTCGCATGCCGACCGTCGCTGGTCATCGCCGACGAGCCGACCACCGCACTGGATGTGACCGTGCAGGCGCAGATCCTCGACCTGATCGCACGGTTGCAGTCGGAAATGGGGATGTCGGTGGTGCTGATCACCCACGACCTCGGCGTGATCGCCGAAACCTGCGACGAAGTGGTCGTGATGTACGCCGGACGCGTCGTCGAACGCGCACCGGTCCACGAACTCTTCGCCAATCCGCTTCACGCTTACACACGCGGACTGCTCGCCTCGATCCCGACTCTGCAAACGCCGTCGAAGTCGGTGCTCAACACGATTCCAGGGATGGTCGCCTCGCTCGCCGAGCACACGCACGGCTGCCGCTTCTGCCAGCGCATGGGCCGCATCACCACCGCATCACCTTCGGCCCCGCGCCCGTCATTCACCGAAGTTCTCCCGGGCCACTGGGCGGAGACCTGCCCGGTTTGTTGCAAACTGCCGGGCTGACCGCTCCCCGCCCCTTCACCCACGCACGATGAACCCCGCCCCGTTGCTCTCCGTCGACGACCTCCGGATCCACTTTCCGGTGCGCGGCGGCGTGATGCGCCGCCACGTCGCCGACGTGCGCGCGGTCGATGGCGTCAGCTTCGACATCGCACCGGGCGAAACACTCGGACTGGTCGGCGAATCCGGTTGCGGCAAGTCCACCCTCGGCAAGGCCATCGTGCGGCTGCTGCGGCCGACCTCCGGCAACATCCGCTTCAATGGCCACGACATCACCCGGCTCGGCCAATCGGCCCTGCGACCGCTGCGCCGCGATTTTCAAATGATCTTCCAGGATCCGGCAGAGTCGCTCGACCCACGCATGAGCGTGCGCTCGATCATCGAGGAGCCGTTCGTCATCCAGCGCATCGGCACCCGCGCCGAACGAGCGAGGAAGGTGGATGAGCTGCTCGAGAGAGTCGGACTGCCGGCATCCGCGGCCGATCGCTACTCGTTTGAGTTTTCCGGCGGTCAGCGCCAGCGCATCGGCATCGCCCGCGCGCTTGCACTCAAACCCAAACTCATCGTCTGCGACGAGCCGGTGTCGGCCCTCGACGTCTCGATCCAGTCGCAGATCCTCAACCTGCTCGTCGAGCTGCAGCGCGATTTCGGATTGTCCTACTTGTTCATCGCCCACGACCTCTCGGTGGTCAAACACATCAGCGACCGCGTCGCGGTGATGTACCTCGGCAAGATCGTCGAACTCGCCCCGGCCGAAACGATCTACCGCGATCCACGCCATGCCTACACCAGGGCGCTCATCTCCGCGATCCCGACTCCCGATCCGCAGGCAAAGCGCGAGAAAATCCTGCTCGAAGGCGACGTCCCCTCGCCCATCGACCCGCCGAAAGGGAGCGCGTTCGGCCACCGGCTCGGCCATCCGCGCTACCTGGAAACCGAAGGCATGGACCTCTCGCTGCGCGAAATCGCTCCGGGCCACCTCGTCGCAGCCGATCCGTGCTGCCTCTCGGAGGACGACTGGCGGCAACTCGATCCCGGGCGATAGCCCTCCGCCGACCAGCCAGAGAACAGCCCCCCAGACAACTCATTTTCGATCATTGGACTGCTCATTGATCCAAAAAACCGCTCCGACATCTGACAAATTGATCAGCGGAGCGCGAGCCTTGCGCGTTTCAGCGCAGCAGTCAGTGCTGGCACTGGGCCAGC
>Ga0169931_10011092_pt1 | contig 12769 bp, 12 predicted proteins | sample Kivu_15m_20L_FD_129675 | JGI IMG/M metagenome (GOLD analysis project Ga0169931, IMG submission 129675) | Freshwater microbial communities from Lake Kivu, Western Province, Rwanda to study Microbial Dark Matter (Phase II) - Kivu_15m_20L... | ecosystem: Environmental > Aquatic > Freshwater > Lake...
CCCATCATCTCGACTGAGCTGCCCGGAGTGCTCGAATATACCGCCCCAGCGTGTCGGCTGTTGGCGCCGAAAGGTGACATTGATCTGATGACTGAGCACGTTCGGGCGGTTGTCAGAGGTGACGTGGACCGAAGGTTGATGAGTGAAGCGAGCCGGCAACAGGCTGAGACGCTGGCATGGCCGCGGATCCGGGCGGCGCTGCGTGACCTATATTCGACTGTCTCTTCGTTAAACCGGTGATCAGCTCATGCGCATCCTGATCCTCGTCAACAGCCACCTGCCGGATATCGGTGGTCGAGAACTGGTAGTGCACAACCTGGCGTTGCAATACCAGCAGCTTGGGCACGAAGTCTGCGTGGCTGGGATGGCCGGGTGGTGGAGTAACCGGCACGTCACGTTCCGTTACCCCGTACAGCGCTTTCCTCAGATTTTCCCGGATCCGTTTCTGAGTATGACGTTCTGCACGACGCTGATGTGTCTCGCCCGTCGATTTGACGTTGTGCATGCCCATGCGACAAGCCCCATTGGCTATGTCGCCTTGCGCTGCCGAGCACTCATTCGCGCACCGGTGGTCATTACCCCACATGGAGAGGACATCAACATTGTCGAAGCCATCGGTTTTGGCCAGCGACTCGATCCACTTCAACGACCCCGAATCGAGTGGACCGTTCGCAATGCTGACGCGACGACCGCGATCAGCCAAACCGTTCATGCGTCACTTCGCGATGCGGGAGCGCCGGAAAATCGGATCCACGACATCGCCAATGGCGTGGATCTGGTCAGGTTCAGTCGTCCGCCGGTTGCGGATATGACATTGCGATACGGCTTTCCTGCAGGCACGCAACTGGTCGTCTCGACCGGCAACTTTCATCCGGTGAAAGGGCACGACGTACTGGTGGACGCAGCCGAAGTGACGGCAGCCCGAGGAGCTCCGCTCGGGTACGTCATCGTTGGCAGGAAAGAGGAAGCGTTTTGCAGGGAAGTGGAGCAGCGCGGGCTTGCCGGACTGGTCCGATTCGCCGGAGAGTTGCCAATACCGGAGTGGGGTTCGGACGCCTCGGATGAACTTGCCGATCTGCTGGCTTCTGCGCAGTTCTACGTGTCATCCAGTGTCGGTGAAGGTGCCGAAGGTCTGTCTCTGTCCCTCATCGAAGGGATGGCGGCGGGCGCGTGCCCGGTGGTTTCCAACATCTCGGGGAACCGTGACATGGTCAAAGATCGCGTCAACGGGCGAGTGGTGCCTCCCCGGGATGCGCAGGCGCTGGCAGACGCCTTGATCGAGCTCGCAGCCGATCCGCCGGCCACTGCGCGCATGGCCGAGGCCGCGAAACAAACGGCCAGCCAGTTTGGCTGGGATGTGATAGCCACTCGTTACCTGGATCTCTACGCGTCGCTGGGTGCCTCCCACCGGCGAAGCTGAAACCGGCAGATACTCCGGCTCTTCGAAGCCAGATTGTTGCTTCGGCAGTTTCCCGCACGCCGCCGATCTGGGAGACTCCGCCCTCCGGAAATTCCGCAGGTATTTGATGTGTTGACCTTCGCTGACCCGCTTCGCCGGGCGCTGCAGACTGCCGCCGATCATCCGGCGGTAATCGATGGTGATCGTCGCTTCACCTACGCACAATTCAATCAGCGATGCGAACGCTTGGCCGGCGCCCTCTATGGCCTCGGCCTCAAGGCCGGAGACCGGGTGGCCATACTCTCGGCCAACAACCATGTGTATCTCGAGACCTATGTGGGTGTTCCCGCGGCGGGACTGGTGGTCGTGCCGCTCAACACACGTCACGCGGAACCAGAACTCCGTTATGCACTGGAAGACTCATCCACCGCGGTGCTGATCACGGATCGAGACCCCGGCGGACTTGAATCAGCCGTCGGCCGGGTTATCCGGATCGGAGCTCAATACGAAGAGTTGCTCGCTGCGGCTACGCCTCGGGAGCTCGGTCAGGGTATCGATGAAGAAACGCTGGCCGGTCTTTTCTACACCGGTGGGACTACAGGAAAGTCCAAAGGGGTGATGCTTACGCATCGCAATCTCATCGCCAACACCTATCACTGGCTGACTTCGGCGCCCCAGGATGCGGGCGATGTGACGCTTGTGATGGCGCCGCTCTTTCACGCTGCAGGATCGAACGGCGTGCTCGCATCCATTTGGACGGCAGGTGTCCAGGTCACGCTCGGTGCTTTTGATCCGAAGGCTGCGCTTGATCTGGTGCAGCAACACCGGGTCACGCTGACACTGGGCGTACCCACGATGCTGTCAGCGATGGCGGAAGAGCAGATCGCCAACCCGAGGAAGGTGGACACCGTTCGTGTCATTGCCCACGGCGGCTCGCCGATTGCCACGGAAGTGGTTCGTCGGACGGTCATGGCATTTCCGACAGCAGAGATGGTTCATGTCTATGGTGCAACCGAACTGTCACCACTGACGACTGTGCTCCGTCATGAAGAGCGGTGGCTCGACTCGGAGCGAGCCCGTTCCTGCGGCCAGAGCATTGTCGGATCGGATGTCCGCATTCTCGGACCCAATGGCAAGGAAGTGCGTCGCCGCGAGGTCGGTGAAGTTGTGGTTCGAGGTCCGCATGTCATGAGAGGTTACTGGAACAAGCCGGAACAAACTGCATCCGTACTCGTGGAGGGCGCCTATTGGACCGGTGATCTCGGTTACATGGATGATGAGGGCTTCGTCTACCTCGTTGATCGCAGCAAGGACATGATCGTGAGTGGCGGTGAAAACGTGTACTGCACGGAAGTGGAGGAAGTCCTCTATAAACACCCGGCGGTACTGGAGGCCGCAGCGTTTGGTGTGCCCGATGACAAGTGGGGTGAAGCAGTGCATGCCGTGGTCGTTCCCCGGACTGAACACCATAACGTCGACCCCGCGGACATCATCGGCTTCTGCAAGGAACACATCGCCGGCTACAAGGTGCCAAAAGGCATCGACATCCGTCTCGAACCGTTGCCGAAGTCCGGCCCCGGCAAGATTCTCAAGCGCGAGCTGCGGGCGCCGTTCTGGGAAGGCAAAGACCGCGGCGTGAACTGAAATGTGATTGATGGGCGGATACACATCCGAAGTGCGTGGTTTCCGCCCCGTTGTTGATTTTTCATAGAACTCAAGGAGAAAACCGATGTCTGCCATTGAAAACGCCCGCACAACCCTTGCAGCCCAGATCGGCAAGGCAACGTCGCCCACTGACTGGTTTGAAATCACCCAGGACCGCATCAACCTGTTCGCGGACGCAACGCTCGATCATCAGTGGATCCATATCGATCCGGAGCGCGCGAAGTCCGGTCCTTTTGGCAAGGCCATTGCACACGGCCAGCTGACAATGTCGATCATGAGTTTTCTGCCGGGCGGTGAGGGTGTCGGCCTGCCGCGCCTCGACGGCATGAAGATGGGCATCAACTATGGCTGGAACAAGGTGCGGTTTCCCACACCCGTGCCTGTAGGCGCGAAGGTGCGTACCCGCGGCATGCTCAAGGAGGTGAGCGTGAAGGGCAACATGATCGAAGTGATCAACGAACTCACCCTTGAAGTGCAGGGTTCGGACAAGCCCGCCTGTGTGGCCGAGTCGGTTCTGCGGCTCGTTTTTTAAGTCAACGGTAACAATTCACTTCTGCGGACACGGCGCGGTGGCAGATGCTGCCGCCGCATCCTTCACCGACACGGAACTGAACTATGGAATTCGGCATCTGCGTAGCATCCCACATCGGCGATATCGGCTACATCGAGCGTGCTGAGGCACTGGGTTACACGCATGCATGGCTCGCGGATTCGCAGATGTTGTGGTCCGACTGTTACGCGACGCTGGCCCTCGCTGCCTCGCGCACGCGCAGGATCCACCTCGGCACCGGCGTCGCAGTAACCGGCACGCGACCGGCACCGGTCAATGCAGCCGGAATCGCCACCATCAATGCGATTGCACCGGGACGAACGTTTTTTGGGGTCGGCGCAGGCAATACCGCCATGCGGGTGATGGGCAAGGCGCCGCACCGCCTGAAGGAATACGAGGCCTATCTCACCGCCATGCGCCCTCTGCTTCGGGGTGAAGAAGCAATGTGGGAGGGGAAACCGATACGCCACATCATGCCGGACAAGGGCTTCGTCAATTTTCAGCAACCCATCCCGATGTACGTCTCGGGGTTTGGTCCGAAGTCTCTGGCCATCGCCGGCAAACTCGGTGATGGCGCGGTGATCGCCGCGGCGGCCCATCCGGCAGCGATGTCGAGCATCTGGCACATGATCGAAACCGGCGCTCGCGAAACGGGACGTGAAATCGATCGGGAGCGTTTCAAGGTCACGGCGCTGACGACCATCGTGGTGCTTCGACCGGGCGAAAGTGCCGACAGTGACCGGGTGAAGGCGCAGTGTGGTGCGATGGCCATGGCGGCAGTGCATTACGCCTATGATCAGTGGCGAAACTTCGGGTTCCAGCCGCCGAATGCCCTCGCCGGCATCTGGGATGACTACACGAAGCTACTCGAACAGACGCCTGAGAAAGTCAGACATCAGCGTATTCATGGCGGCCATAATTGCTGGGTGTTGCCGGAAGAGGAGCAGTTCCTGACACCAGATGTTCTGCGGGCGAGCAGCATGATCGGTACTGCGGAAGAGCTTCGGGAACGACTCGCGGGCCTTGCCGCTGCAGGGCTTCACCAGGTCATGATCCTGCCGAATTTTGATACCCGCTTTGACGTGCTTGAGGATGTGGCGCGGGAGCTGATTGGAAAGACGTGATGTTCACTTATCTCAATCCGACGGTTCGCAACAAGCTGATCGCCGAAGGCAAGCTCTGGCGTATCGACGCTGAAGGCAAACGTATCGATACCAACGTACCGGTAGCACCAGGTGCGCGGGCGATCAACCTTCTTGGACCGATTCCGCTTCCCGTGCAACTGCCGGGCGTCAGTCTCACTGCGCAGTGGTACGCGGCCGTGCGCAGTACTGAACTGGGGCAGGTGGAGATGCTCGCGAGCGAGCTTCGCGAGCGGGGGGGTCAACACCTCTTCTCTCATCTCGCTTCGTTCATGACGGTCAACAGTGTGTTGCGTATCGGAGAGCCCAAAGACAATCCACTTCTGCGAGTGCACTCCAATTGCCTCACGGGTGATGTCTTTGGGTCAGAACGCTGCGAGTGTGGCCCGCAGCTGCACGCCGCCATGGCGCGGATCGCGGCAGACCCGCAGGGTGGTTATCTGGTTTACATGGCCGGTCACGAAGGGCGCGGCATCGGGTTGTGGGCAAAGGCGGCCACCTACCTGTTGCAGGATGGTGGTGAAGACACCTACCAGGCCAACAGATCTCTGGGCTTGCCTGATGATTCACGGGATTTCAGCGATGCGGCATCACTGATCAAACACTTTGTCGGCAACGTGCCCATGCGGCTCCTCACCAACAACCCCAAGAAGCTGATCGATCTCGCGCAGCATGGCCTTGCACACATCGAGGCTGAAAAACACGTCATCGGCGTGAGCGACTGGAATCGTCGCTACCTGCACGCCAAACGCAGCTGGGGTCATCAGATGTCGGAAGAGGACATCGAATAGTGGCCTGATTCGCTGACGCTCCTCGCTGCGTTCGGACGCCTGTTGGATGTCGTTCAGCCGAGGGCACGGATCCAGCAAAACGCCAGCGCACCGAAAGCGGCGACGCCGCAAAACCATTGACCACCAGGTCCAATCCCTTCATAGGGCAAGCGGCTCGCGAGATAACCGGCCACACAACCGTAAGCGAAGCCGAAGAAGTGACCGAAAAGGTCCGTGTTCTCACCACCGGTACCCGTTAGGGCGATCATGGCGATGGCGGCGAACGCTGGCGCGAATTGACGTTTGCGATCACCTCGCTGCAAAACCCCGCGGCGCCAGGCAAAGATGCCGATCAGACCCAACGCTGCAAATACTGCGGTTGATGCACCGATGGCCCGAAAACCATCCGGCTGTATCAGAACGTGGGTCAAGTTGGCGGCGGTGGCAGCGAGCAGCGTCAAGAGCCAGCCGACTCCGGCACCCAACCAGCGCCCGAGGATGAACCCGAACAGTCCGCCAAACAGGCTGTTGGTTGCGATATGAGCGAGATCCGCATGCAGGGTCAGGGCTGTCGCCGCCAGCCACCACTCTCCGGCTCGAACGGCGCTGACATCAAACGCCCCGATCTGTTTGAGCGGCGGCAACAACCAGGTTGTTTCAACCCAGGGGACAAACCAGATGATCACAAGAAAGGCAGCTACCGCCCACCATCCATTACCCGTCTGCAGCGCAGGCATCACGAATGGCTGGGTGATCCGGTTTTCGTCACGGTGCGCGGCGAGTTCGGCTTTGGCAGCCATGAGATCACTCTCGCGAACCAGAAGATGCCACAAGCCTTCAAGCCGGTGGGTACGAGAATCGATGGTGCGTGCAGTCAGCACCAGAGCCGCCTGATTGACCGGGTAGGGACTCGCATGATTGAACACGCTGATCCACGGTTCCGGAATTGGAATGAGGTGAATGAGGGGGCTCGGATCAGGGTCCTGGGGGATCATGGGTGAGTCATTGGGAAAACCGTGATGCTGCCGTTCGGGTTGTCCCCCGGTGGTATAGTTCCCGCCAACAGAACGTTTGGAGTTCCTTCATGCCCCTGCTGTCGATCGTGGTGCTGTTCGCCGTCGCCGCTTTCCTTCCGCTGCCCGCGTTTTCAGAGGAGAGCCAGAATGTGGAATCAGCAGCTGCAGCGGATCCTGATCGCCGGGTATGCCGACGGGTGCAGGTCACCGGGAGCAGGGTGAAGGAGCGCATCTGCCGCACGCAGCGCGATTGGGACAAGATCACGGAAGAGAGCAATGAAACCGTGGATCGTGCGCGCGAAAGCGGTAATGTCGTGAACCCGGAAGGCTGATTCAGCTCACCGCCCCTCAGGTCATCTGGCCTGAGACACTGCTGATCTCATCCCACAGATGAGTCGTGTCGTTGAATCGTCGTACCAGGATTTTGCCCTGAACCATTACGATGTGGCTGATCGAGCCGTTGTCGCAGCCGTTGAAGGCAAAAGGGCGTGCACCGGTTGCTGCGGCGAGAATTGAGCCAACCACACCACCGTGGACAACTGCCGCAACCAGTTCGTCAGGGTGCCTCGCATGGATGCGATTCAGGCCCCGAAGCAGCCGGGTCGTCAGTACTTCGTGTGATTCACCACCCGGTATGACGTCCCAGCGCTGCTCTTCCTGCATGCGCAGATAGACCGGATCGTTCTCGGCGGCCTTGATACGCAGCACGCCACCTTCCCAGTCACCGAGAAAGACCTCCCGCAGGTCAGGATCGACCACCGGTTCGAGTCCGAGATGACCGGCGAGCGGAGCAGCCGTTTCGGAGGTGCGGCGCAGGTTCGAAACGTAGATCGCGCGGATGGGGTGTCCCTTCAACCGTTCTCCCACCCGTCGCGCCTGCTCCCCGCCGTTGGGGTGCAGCTCCGGATCACCGTGTCCCATCACGAGAGGAAAGGGGTTATCCGCAGTGGCAGCGCGCGATTCACCGTGCCGGATCAGGAGGATCTCGGTGGCGCCTGGTGGTCGTTCGAAGCGTTTCTGCCGATACTCGGTCTGGGCCATGGATGCAGGTCCGTGTCGTCTGGTTTATTGAGGCACGATACCAGCCGGCAGTCAGTCGTAAAACCGCTGGGGCTGTACACAGGGCTGCGTGGATCGGAGCTGTATCGCCGGCTTTTCCACGACCGACAAAACCGGCACGATGTACCTCGCTGCTTCACCGAATACAGGGGGACTGTCGTGTCGATTCTGGTGTATGACCATCCGCTGTCACCGTACGGGCAGAAGGTGAAAATTGCCCTGCTCGAAAAGGGGGTGGCCTTCGAGGCCAAACTGCCGATGGCCATTGGCAGCGGTTCTTCAGAAGCGCCTTTTCAGCAGGCAAATCCGCGCGGCGAAGTACCGGCACTCATTGACGGCGACATCGCGGTCTACGACTCGACCGTCATCCTCGAATACATCGAGGACAAATGGCCTGCACCGAAACTGCTGCCGGATTCACCCGCGGAACGCGCGCGCGTGCGGCTGCTTGAAGACATCATGGACACCCATTTTGAGGCGATCACCTGGGGGCTGGGTGAAGTGCGCTTCTTTGGTCGCGGGGCGGGGCCACTCGGTGAGGCGCTCTACGCGAAAGGGCAGGACCAGATCCGCGGCTGGTATCGGTGGCTCGCCAACCAACTGGGCGGCCGCACATGGTTCAACGGCGATTCCTTCGGTTGGGGTGACCTCTGCGTGGCCCCCTTCGTGAATGGAGCCACAGGGTTTGGAGTCCTGCCGGAAGGCAAACTCGCCGAATGGCATGAACGCGTCAATCAGCGCCCGAGTGTAGCGGTGTGCCGCAAGGCTGCCGAAGCGGTGGCGTTTACGAGCCCGGCAATCAGCCTCGATGCCGTCAAACAAGCCATGGACCAGGGGCTCTTCAAGCGGGAGTATCGGGATCATCGCCTCGAGTGGATGGTCAAGACTGGCGGACTTGATGTCGTCATCGACGGCGTCGCCAAACAGAACGTGAGGTTCATGCATGTCTTCGACTGAAGGGCTCTCCGGGTCAGACATCGCCCAATATCGGCGTGAAGGTTATGTCATCGTTCGAGGCATGTACCCGGCGGCCGAAGTGGCCGCCTGGGACCAGCGTTTCCTGGACTATATCGAAGGTCGTCTGCCGTACTGCGACGGGCTCCAGGTCATGCGTGATGTCATGGTGGTCAAGGGTGCGGTCGATCCGCGCTCACCACTGCATGCGGTGAACAAACTGTTCTGCTTCGAAGATGATCCGGTCCTGATGCGCTATACGACAGACCCTTACATGCTGCGTTGTGTGCGCCAGCTTGTCGGGCCGCGCCTGCATTCGGTATCGACGAACGTGTTCAATAAACCGCCGGAAGTCGACGGTCGGCATCCCATGCACCAGGACCTGCGGTATTTCCGCGCCCGCCCAGCAGACATGATCGTCGGCACTTGGACGGCGGTGTATCCGGCGCTGAGGGAAACGGGTTGCCTGAGTGTATTGCCACGTTCACATCTGCGTGGTCCGCTTGAACATGCACTGCCCGACTGGGAGTACGTCAATCACGGTTTTTATGCGGTGACGGATGTCGACATCTCGGATCGCGTGCATGTGGAACTCGATCCGGGAGACACGCTGTTGTTCCATCCGCTGCTCATTCACGGGTCGGGCCATAACCGTAGCAACCAGTTCCGCCGGGCAATTTCCGCGCACTACATCAACGACGAGGCGCGGGCGCCGGACGGGCGGGAGTGGCGTGATAAACCGACTGTGCGTCGCGTGCCGGACTAGCAGGGTGCTGAACGAGCCGCCTGCTGACGCCTGCACAGTCGGCCCCGTCAGTGGTCAGCGACCGCCCTGACCGTCGTCCACCTTAACGATGGAGCCAGTCACCGCGTCACTTGCCGGGCTGCAGAAGTAGAGCAGGGTGGAGTCCAGCTGGGCGGGGTCGCAGATACGACCGCGCGGGAAAGCGCGGGAGATGTCCCCCATGCGACTTACCATGCCGTCCATCATTTCCGAGTGGAACGCACCCGGTGCAATGGCGTTGACGTTGATGTTGTAACGCGACCATTCCACGGCGAGACACTCGGTCATTCGCGCGATACCTGCCTTGGTGATGGAGTAGAGCGCGGCGCCGTTGCCGTCATAACGAAATCCACCGACCGAAGAGATGTTGACCATGCGTCCGGGTTTGCCGGCGGCGATCAGGCGACGAGCGACTTCGCAGGACAGCACAAACGGGCCACGCAGGTTGGTATCGAATACCTTGTCAATGAAGTCGTTCGCCATCTTGTGCGCACGCTGGGCATCCGGAATACCGGCGTTGTTAACGAGGATCGTCACGGTGCCAAAGGCATCCTCGGCCTGCTGCACCACCTTGATGATCTCGTCGTTATTGGTCATGTCGAGCACGAGCGGGAGGGCCGTGCCACCATCCTGCGCGATGACCGCTTGCAGTTCATCGAGACGTTCCTTGCGCCGGCCGGTAATGACCACCTTTGCCCCGACTTTGGCGAGAACGCGGGCGAACCGCCAACCGAGGCCCGATGTAGTACCAGTGACCAGGGCCACCTGGCCGGTCAGATCGAAATTGAGGTTGGGTAAGGCGTAGTCGGTCATCGCGATGGTGTCCTGTTGAATGGAGCGAGAGGAGAGTTGAACGTAAAGGTCACAGGCCGTCAATTCAACGGCGGCTGAGGTGAGGGTTTTCCAACCCCCTTTTTCCGTAGATGGGGGGACCGTCCGGTTCCGCAATTCAAGTACACTCGCGGCCCATGCGAGTTCGCCCCTTTTTTTGCTGGATTGTTGCGTCGCTGCTCGCCGCTGTATCGGCGGGCTGTGAGGACGAACCACGCCGGCGAATTCCGCAGGAGCCCGCGCGGGAACTCTCGGCGCTGCTCTACAGCGGCAAGTCGTCGAGCCCGATCAAACTTTCAGAAATCGATGCGCTGCTGCGAGAGGACCTGCGCCCAGGGCTCTCGGCACAACTCGTCAAAGATGACGATGGCACGATGCTGGTCGCGGTTGCACGGCTGCAATTGCTCGAACCCGGTTTACGTGGTGTGACTTCCGACAACCCGGAAGGCGCTTTGCCCGAAGACATGCTGCGCGACGATGCGCTCGCGCTGCTCATCGGCAGTGGCTTTGTATCGGAGCTGATGGCGCTTACCCCGATTGGCCTGCTGCAAATCAACGGCGAAGTGGTCAACCGGATTCAGCGACATGGCTATACCCGTGTCCTCGGGATCGGCGACCGGCGCATGGGTGTGGTGAATCATCTGCAGTACGAACGTGGGTTGTACCACTCGGCTCTCCAGGTGGGACCTGGCGTAGTTGAAGCAGGCACTCTGGATATTTCGCCCCGCGATATGGAGCGGCAGCCTTTCTTCCGTTCGGTGGTGGGCACGTGTGGCGATCAGTCAGTGTTCGTGAGTTCGCTGACTCCGATGCACCTGCACGCGCTTGGCAAGCGGTTGCTGCAGCATGCAAAGGAACTGAACCTCACTTGCGATGAGGTGGTCAACCTCGCCGGAGATCGAGAAGCCATCATGGCCTTGCGTTTTGCCGACGGAAGAATTCTCTTCATCGGTAATCCGCGGACCAGCCGCTCTGCCGTGATTACGCTCGAATCCGTTCCGGCGAGCTGACCGCGACTACAGCGGCGCTTCGATCAGCCTTTGGATATCTCGATCTCCTGCGACGTAATGAACTCGAGCAGGGCGGGCTGCCCGGCTTCGGTCGCTGCAATGCCGCGCTTCAGCGCGGCGACGATCTGGTTCGGATCCGTCACCCGCTCACCATAACCGCCAAAGGCTTTCGCCATATCCGCGTAGTGGCCGGAGATATCGGTTGAGCGATACTTCTGCGTCGAGATCTGCATGATGGGCAACTCGATCGCCATGGAGAAGTTGTTGAAGAGGATCGAGAGGATCGGAATACGTTCGCGAACCGCGGTCTCGAAGTCCATGCCGGTGAAGCCGATGGCGGCGTCGCCCCAGACATTGATACAGAGCTTCTGCGGGGTGGCGAGTTTGGCACCCATGGCGAGGCCAAGACCGTAGCCGAGCTGGGTGGTTTTTCCCCAACCGAGATAGGAAAGGGGCGTAGTCGCTGTCCAGAACGGCGTCAGCTGATCGCGGGGGCTGCCGGCATCATGTGTGATGATGACGTTGTCTTTGGCCACCAGCCGATCCAGCTCAGCAATCACCCGGTAGGGATTGATCGGTGCCTCGTTGTGCGTGAGTTTGTGATTCCACTCAGCACGCCAGGTCTCACGCAGGGTGCGGATTTTCGCAGGGACATTGGCGCGGTTGCGTGCCGGTGCCAGGTCACTGCCGGACATTGCGGCGAGCAACGCAGCAAGCGTGAGCTGCGCATCGCCAATCAGCGCGTGCTGCACCGCTACATCCTTGGCGAGGTCCATGGGATCGAGCGTCGCGTGAATGATGGTCTTGCCCTTCGGCATGCCGACACCAAACCCGGTCAGTGCGAAGCTGCAACCGACACCAAGGATGACGTCCGCATTGTTCAGGAATTCGATGACAGGGCGCGGGTTGGCGCGGCCACCGGAACCCAGTGACAGCGGGTGATCCTCAGGGAATGCGCTCTTGCCTTCGATGGACGTGGTCACCGGAATGTTCCACGCCTCGGCGAGTGCCCGGAGCTCAGGCCAGGCTTTGGCGTAGTGCACCCCCTGGCCTGCGTAGATGACAGGGCGTTCAGCGGTTGCGAGTACCTTGGCGGCGACCGCTACGTCTTTAGGATCGGGCGCCGTACGTGCGGTGAAACTCGGGACATAGGTAAATTCAGGTACGTCTTCGTTGAACACGTCGAGCGGTACTTCGAGCAATACTGGCCCTGGTCTGCCGTTGCGCAGCTGGAAAAAAATTCGTCGCAGAATTTCAGGAACGGCCCGACCCATGGTCACCGGCTCTGCCCATTTGGTGATACCGCGCATCTGTTCGGTGGAATTGAAATTGGGGTAGTAGTGCGCAAGACGACGGGGATAGCCGGCAGGTATGACCAGTACCGGAACGGATTCCGAATAGGCCTGAGCCACAGCGCCAAAGGCGTTTTCTGCACCCGGCCCGTGTTGCATGCAGAACACGCCGATCGAGTTGCCTGAATTGACCCTCGACCACGCATCTGCCATATGCAGACCGACTCGCTCCTGGCGGACGATGACCGTGCGGATGTCCACAGCCGCTGCCGCTTCGATGAGCGGGTTGACCGGATA
>Ga0169931_10011094_pt1 | contig 12767 bp, 13 predicted proteins | sample Kivu_15m_20L_FD_129675 | JGI IMG/M metagenome (GOLD analysis project Ga0169931, IMG submission 129675) | Freshwater microbial communities from Lake Kivu, Western Province, Rwanda to study Microbial Dark Matter (Phase II) - Kivu_15m_20L... | ecosystem: Environmental > Aquatic > Freshwater > Lake...
CAGGTATGAAACTAAAACATAACCATCTGGATTTGTTATTGTCGATTGAGTAGATAATCCAACTGAGCCAACTTCGCCAGCAGAGTCTGAGACTGTAAAACCTGTTGGTAAGCCATCTTTTGATAGGCCAGCAAAGAGGGATTTTGAGGTACGGAAGTTAATAACTGAGTTATCTTGAATCAGCTTTTGCGCTGAAAGATTTTCTTCTGTCACTGATTGTGAAGAATCGTTACTTAACTCTGAGTTAACCGTGGATGGCACTTCTTGCTTAGCGGTTGCGGTAATAGTTGGTGAGTTAAACCCTGAACCCGTTACAGAGTTAAAACCAAGGAAAGCAACCATCACAATAAGTAAAGAGAGTGCGACTTGTGAAGATTTCTTAGCAAGCTCTGCTGCCTTCTTATATGTTCCTGACAGTGCATCCAATGCTGTAGAGCCAGTTTTCTCGTCAACTACCCATTCAGTAAGAACGCGAATAAATGAAGCACGAGCGCGTTGCACAACGTGACGAACATTCTTCTCAGTTGTTCCAATTGCTTGAGCAATCTCTTTCGTGGTCCGGCCTTCAACCTCCCACATCACAAGTGCGGTGCGTTGAGTTTCTGATAAGCGAGATAACGCTTCGCGAATAATTGATGCATCCTCTGCTGCAGAAAGTGTGGCATCCATTGGGATGTGATTCTCTGCTGAGATCTCAGCAAGGCGTTCTTGGGATGTATCTGAATCAAGGGCAACTAAGTTTGGTCGAGATCCTGTCGCACGAATTACATTTAGGCACAGATTGTTGACTGTAGTGCGCAAATATGCCATCGCACGATCTGCAGTATCTAACTCTGGGGCTGCCAAAATGAATTTAAGGAAGGCATCTTGAACAACCTCTGCTGAATCAGCATCGCTTCGAAGAATTCGGCGGGCTTGAGCGATAAGTGATGAGCGGTTTTGGGTATAAAGAGCGGATAAATCAGAAACAGACCACGCAGCAACGGTTGCTGGGGCCTGAGCCTTCTTACGAAGTGACACTTTGATTTCCCGCTTTCAGTTGGGCCAACGTCTTGACCCCTCTACCTAGTAAGACACCAAAAGGGGGTAAATGTTGCCTTTGCTGTCTATCTAAACTACGGCGAGATCCTGGGAGGGTGCTAGGGCTAACTACCCTATGGTTAGGTCTCGTATCTGTGGGCCCTGTCGGGATCGAACCGACGACCCACGGATTAAAAGTCCGTTGCTCTACCGACTGAGCTAAAGGCCCGAAGTGCCACTATGGCAAATTTTCAAAATGAATCATATAACGCTTTGTTGGTCTGGGTTTACCAGCAAATGCCATCTTTACCGATCAATAATGACAAGGATAGGCAGTTTAGAAATGAACCTTGTCTAGTCAAGACCAGCGCCGGATACTAACCACTGAATTCCTAAGGGATCTAACATTCTAGAGCTTTGAGAGTTAAACACCTGTACTAGAATCTGGGTACAGCTGATGAACAGACTTGAGTAGATGCACCGTAGTCTACTCTCTAGATAATTGAAAAAGTTAGCAAATCTCCCGAAGCATTCAGACAATTAAAAATTTAGTGGTTTAGCGGAATATAAAAATTCAATATCTAGTTCTCTCGTTGTTAGATACTGTAGTGTAGACGACATGAAGACCATTCTGCAAAAAGTTTTAACTACGTATATAGATTCCCGCGCATGGCATGATTACATTCCAGAATTGCAAATACCGAATGATGCTGTACACGTTGACTTAGGTTCAGGTAATTCTCCGCGAGATCCATTTAAAACCTTAAACTTGATTCCCACAGATCTTCTAGAATTAAAACGGCAAGATGTCAATCCTCTCATACTTGATTTGACGCGTAAATTACCTTTTGAAGATAATAGTGTTTGGTCTTTTTCAGCATTTGATGTTCTCGAACATATCCCAAGGTGGGAAAGAATCGATAATCATATTCAAATTTATCCGTTTGTTCAGTTAATGTCAGAAATTTATCGATGTCTTAAACCCGAAGGATATTTCTTAGCTGTTACACCTGCATTTCCTTCTAGTGCGGTATTTCAAGATCCCACACATGTGAACTTTATTTCCGAAGAAACCATTAAGTACTTTTCTGGAAAAAAACCTTGGGCTTCTGAACTAGGATATGAGTTTACTGGGCAATTTAAGGTAATTAAAAATGAATGGTTATTAGGTTCTGCACCTTATGAGGGTACTTCTAAGTTGCAGTTCATGCAAAACATAAATCAACCGAAAAAAATAATCAAACTTTTTCTGAATTCAGTAAGATTTTTTAGATTCTTAAATCTTGTTTCAAAAAAATTTGAGATTTATCCTTTGCGAACACACTTACTTTGGGTTTTGCAAAAATCGAACTAAATTAAATATCACTACAAAAATATTTTTTGAATTCAGAATAAGGTGAACACAGGTCAGTAAATTAAAGCGTAAACTAGGCCAGTGTTCATTTACACTACCAAATCGAACGACCAATCGTCAAAATTGTCATAACAAACTTAAGTTAAGTTTAGTGGCAAAACAAAAATTCCAAGAAATTCTGTTGCCTGAGTAAATTTTGAATAATTTTGATCTTGAATATGAATTTTTTACAATCTACAAGCTTAGATGAAATATGATAACGAGGCGAAATCTAGATTTAACGTCATTACGGAAATTCATTTAAGCTCCTTGTCTTCGAAGTGAATCTTAGGCCGTACATCGATAGCTCGGAAAATATATTTATGAAATTCAAAGTCTCAATACTTTTAAGATTTAACTAGCTTTTGCGTTACAATTCAGAGAGATGAAAATGGCATTTAATCAATATAGTTCAAATGACCAATTGATGATGATTTTCCGTTTAGATTCTGCAGTATCTAAGCGTAAACACTAAATATTTTTATTACAAATTTTTGACGATAGTCATTCCGCGCCATCCAAACTTATGTTGTATTGGATATCAATTACTAGCAGTAAAATAGTTTCCATCACCGATTACAATGAGAAAGTTAGAGGTAGATCTATTATTTGCAACTTGTATAAAAAATCCTCTCTCGAATGACTTTTTTATTGAAGATTATAGGTGCTTACTCATTGATTAATCATGAAATAAATACTTAAATAATATTGCATTCTATTGGGGCAAACTGACGAGATTTTTTACTTCAACATTAACAACATAAATTTTATGAAATCACTTATGCGCTTGGCATTCACTTGGTATTTCGACACATGAAAATTGTTTCATCATTTTTTAATTATAAGTTTTCTTACAAATTCCTATGGACGGACTAGAGATTAGTCATTTTTTTACTACATACGAAGGTACTGAATAAAAAGAGTTTTTCACCAGCGCTAAATTGGAACGTTTTATAAAATTGTCCACAGCTAATGTTGCTCCTTCGACAGAATTGTAATCATCAAATACAATTATGCCTCCAGAAACAACATGGTCGAAAAGTAGGTTTAATGCGTACTCCGTAGGAGCAAATACATCTAAATCTAAATGAAGCAACGAAATACGAGTCTGGGGACGCTTAATCAAATATTGATCTAAAGTTTCAAAAATATCACCTTTAATCAATTCTATATTCTCAATTTTTTTATTTTCCAAAATTTTAGCAAGTTCACGTTGCTTGATACTTGGTCCTCCTGCATCCTCAAATCTTTTAATAAAGCTGGCATCAGAAGCAGTATTATTGGTCGAGTGCGGAAAATCACCAAACATGTCAAATCCCACTATTTTTCTGGAAAAATCATTTTCTAGTATTCTTCGATAAGTTGCCAGCCTAATAAGTGAAGCACCTTTGTAAACTCCGAGCTCAAAAATATCTCCTGGAATATTTAATACTAGCTTGTAAATTTCATACTGCGCCAGGGCTTTACCTAATCGAGTTGGGTGGCTGAACCAATAAAATCCATTTTCATAATCCCAGGATATATCATTATGCACTATTTCAGTTTTTAGCCTGATCTTTCTTGAGCCAAAAAGATTTTTCATCGCTGAATTTAAGCATAAAACATCAAGAATATCTAGAATGAGGGTATCTGCAAGTAACGTTAACTAACTTTTAGTATAATTGGAAAATGAGAATAGTTGGACTAATTCCAGCAAGAGGCGGTAGTAAAGGGATTCCAAGGAAAAATTTGCAAGAAATAAATGGAGTACCCTTGGTTGGTCATAAAATCTTACAAGCACAGCAATCATATTGTTCGGAAGTTTGGGTATCAAGCGAAGATTTGGAGATTCTTGAAACTGCAAGATTCTTTGAAGCTGGGACCATTATGAGGCCCGTTGAGATTGCAACTGATGAAGCGAGCACAGATTCAGTAATTGTTCATGCAGTTAACTTTTTACGTTTGGTTGAGCAGGATATTTTGGTGCTTCTTCAGCCAACTTCACCTCTGATTAAGGTAGAAACTATCAATCAGTGCATAAATAAGCTAACCAAACACGCTAGCCTTTCAAGTGTGTTCACTGTGCGCGAAGCTCATACATTCTCTTGGGTTCAAACAGATGGCTTATACTGGGAACCATATGGACATGATAGATATAATAGAAAAAGACGCCAAGAACTATCGAAATCAGCGTGGGAAACTGGAGGCTGTTATGCTTTTCGAATTGGGAATAATCCTGAGCAAGTTTCTTATCATCAATCTCCATCGAGCGTGATTGCGGTGACTCATCTCGAAGCTTTAGATATTGATACACTAGATGACCTAAAAGACGCTTCGAATGTGAAACAGTAAGTTGGCAAACGCAGTTCCTTATAGACATTTTAGTGGGATGTGGGAATAAGAAAAAATTGAAAAATAGAACTCTACAGATAGCTGACTATCTTATTTCTGATGACTCTAAGCCATTTGTGATTGCAGAGATTGGTGCAAACCATCAAGGAAGTGTTGAACTGTGTGAAAACCTATTTGAATTGGCAGCCAAAGCTGGCGTGGATGCTGTGAAGCTTCAAAAACGAGAAAACCGTGAACTGTTTATGCCAAGTATGTTTAATCAACCCTATGTCGGCCCTACGTCCTTTGCTCCTACATACGGATTGCATAGAGAATTTCTTGAACTAAATCTTGAGCAGTACAAACATTTGCAGAGGTATGCAACTAAACTTGGCTTAATTTTTTTTGCAACTGCAACAGATAAAAAAAGTATAGATTTTTTGATTGAGTTAAATGTACCTGCAATCAAAATTGCGTCGGCGGATTTATATAGCACACCTCTTATTAAGTATGCATCAAAATTTGGAATACCTTTAATTATGAGTACTGGTGGCTCAGATGAATACAACATAGATAGAGCAATGAGTTTTGTTAACCCACGTAAGGTCGGTTTGTTGCAATGCACCGCAATGTATCCCGCTAATGCGGCAGAAATGAATTTAAATGTAATATCTACATTTAGGAAACGTTATCCGGAAACTGTAATTGGGCTCTCCTCTCATGATAGAGGAATCTCATTCCCGGTGATAGCTACAGTTCTTGGGGCTAGAATAATTGAAAAGCACTTCACTTCAGATCGGTCCTTGAAAGGAACTGATCACAGTTTTTCGCTTGAACCTAGTGGAATGGAAAGAATGTGTCGTGATATTAAGAACACCCTTGTAGCGATGGGAAGTTTTGAAAAAAGTATCCATCCCGCAGAGATACCAATAATCAAAAAATTTGGGAAGATGCTAGTCTACAAAAGGAATCTAGAACTAGGGAAAATTGTTGAAGAAGAAGACATTGAAATCAGAGCTCCAATGGAAGGTGAACATGCATTTCGGTTAGACGAAATAATTGGTAAAAAATTGAATAAAAATGTAATTGGACTGACACCCGTTAAATTTTCGGACTTTTCCAGTTAAACTTTTGTTAGATCTGGCCGACATAGACATACCAATCATCAGATAATGAAATATGCTCATGCACTCGTTTATATCCATTTTTAACAAGTAGGCAATAAATTTTCTCACGATTCCTTGTAAAGTTATGCTCACAAGTAATCGCTCTGAATCTATATTTAGAAAAATCAACTTGGCTCAAAATATTCAACTCGCTGCCTTCAGTATCAATTGACAAAAAATCGATAACGTCAGGTAGTTTAAACTGTTCTATCAGATCATTTAAAGTGATTGTTTCTACTTCGTATTTTTTCTTAGACATTCTACTCGGACCCCAGGAGTCGCTTTTACTGAAACTGTCAATTGTAGAAAGACCTCTTTGTTTGGTCTCATTAAAAATTACTTTATGGCCCGATTTATCGAAAACACATTTGGTGCTGATGTTGCAATTTCGATTCGTAAAAAGATCCTTATGCCAGATTTTTGCTGGCTCGACCAGTAGGCCTGTCCAATTAAATTTGCTTTCAAGCAGATAAGTATTGCTCATTGCTACACCATTTGTTGCACCAATTTCGATAAAGCAACCATCAGACTTAAAATCGTTTACTAATAAAGCAAAAAAATCTTGACTATTTTGAGACATACTTGTCTGTAAAAAATCTACTAACTCGTTTGAATCGATTCTAGGTAGTAACTTTAACAAATCTAAATTAAATGATTTAAACTCAGAATGTTTTTGTATCAAGAATTTGAGTGAACCTTTTTTATGAATATCTATTCCGACAATATTCGTTAAACCACGAACAATCTGAATTGCGTTATCTCTTATGTTCATTTTTCAATCCACCAGTTATTTGGAAAAAATCAGAAATTCCTATCATTCGATCATCTACATAGTAGTCAGCAGAAGGTTTACCGACTATTAAATCATGATACTTCGCATTCCAGCTTCGCAATTGATTTTTGGTGAATTCATACCACATTAAGTTTGCACTTGATACATCTTCTCCGGATGTACCCATACCTCTAGCAGTAAAATATACAATTCTATGCCCTTTATTATACAATAAATTGATCATTTCGATTCTGTCCCTATGAGGAAGTGCTTCTGCGTAATTGCCTTCAGTGTTAGTGCAAATAGTCCCATCAATATCAATTACGTATTTCATGACTACCTGCTTTCAATTCAGTAAACATAATTGCGATGTTAAACTTTTTTATTCAAGTATTTTTTGTATGTTTCTATGCCCGTAGCCAAGCTGTATTTAGGTTGCCAGCCTGGCATCCATTTTTCTTTGTTGCCACAAGTTAAGAATTGATAACCATTTGGAATTAAACTTGCGCTACAATACTGGTACTCTAACCCAAATACATCAAGCATTTCTTCGAATGAGCTTGCTACGCCTGTACTCACTTCATAGTATTTTCCGCTTTGAGATTCATACATATCTGATGCATGTAAATTCGCAGAGATAACATCCTTTATGTAAACAAAATCTCGAAGTGGCTTTCCCGGGAACAGAAAAATTTGTTCTCTATTTTTTTGTTTTGTATAAGCTTGAAACAAAAATGATGCCATCTTGCCTTTATGTTCCTCGCCAGGACCATAGACATTAAAATATCTAAGTGCTATTCCACCACTTTTTACAACATAATCTTCGGACGTGTACTTACTCCACCCATAAAGATTAGATGGATATCTTCCGTCTTCACCATAATTTGCGGCTGAACTTGAATATATAAGTTCTCGGTTCTGTTGCGCACACCAGTCTGCAATAACTTTGGTTGATTCATAATTACGGACCATCATGAACTGAACATCCTGTTTAAGTGTGTCTGAGCACGCTCCCACATGATAGACGGTTTTGGGGTTGAAGCGATTGAGTTCTTTTATCAGTGCTACTTTCCAATCAGGCGCACTGAAATATGCTTCGTTAATATCGCCTACACTAATACCTCTACTAGTCAGTGAATTAACTAATTGTTGACCAATAAAACCTGAAGACCCCGTAACCACAGCATTGGTCATATAACCCCAACTCCCCGGGTTGTTACAACTCTTGAAGCAGCAACATTCGCTGCCGTTATACTCTTTTCAATATCAGAAGTTGTTAGAAACTCTGCAACTAAGGCGGCCATAAAACTATCTCCAGCCCCGGATGTATCTCTAATATCAACGCGATTCACAGGAAAGTTTTTCCCTCGAAAATCGCAACCATCTTCACCACGCGTGTGAATAATTTTATTTACAAGATTATCAGTTAGGAAACTTTGCGATTTCTTAAACTCGTAGTCATTTATCTTAATATATTTAGCGTTTTCTGCCCACGAACCAAGAGTCTTCTTTGTGTCTAAAAAAACTATTGGATGAGAGCAGCAGATGTATTCAATATCAGATTCTGTTAGAAACCCCTTGTCATAATCAGAAATGATAACAACTTCTGAGCTAAAACTCAGATTTTTCAAATTTATTCTCGCAATTTTTTGAGGTGTGTCAACTCGAAAGAACGTATGATTACTTTTATCATGTACATACCTAGTTTTTATGAAAGAATGCCAATTTTGGTTAGTTACCAGCTCCGTAGAAATTGAACGAGATTGAATGTTGCGCTCCACATTTGCGGCCATTCCAGGATTTGTCTCCGTGTAAATTTTTTGTAGAACTGGAACAGGTAGATCCGGAGCAAGTCGAATCGCATCGCAATAAATAAATGTGTCCAAACAACTTTCACCGATAATTTTTATCTGAGGCATTTAATACCTAGATTTTCTCTCTACGATTATCGATGGCCGCTTGCTAAAAACTGCATCTCTAAAAGCCTTTAGAATTTCTTTGCCATTTTTCGGATCAGAAACTGGAAAATTCACTGCCTTTCTCAATAACTCAGTAAGATCTTGCGAGTGAGTAATTCCAGAATAAAACGGTCCTGCATCTGCGGTAACTGCCCTAATAATTATTGGCACCTTAAATTCGCCATGAGAAATTCTCTCAATTTTGTCGACATGGTTAACTATTGCATCCATGGCTACTAGCATAAAATCGTGTCGTTCAAAATAAACTACTGGTAAAAATCCCTCAAAAGACATTCCAATTGCAAGTCCAGTCATAAGGTTTTCAGCCACAGGTGTTTCAATTTTCTGATTTTCAGGCACTTCCTTTAAAGTGCCCATGGCATTACCTCGGGCCACGTTATATCCAATAAAAATAGCACCTTGCTCCGCCAATTCTTTCATTGCAAGGTTCACAGCATCTTTGTATGAGCCATCGTAACTCTCTAAATCATCGTGATTTTGGGTCGGCAGAGGTGGAAGTAAAGGAAAATAATCTTCATCAGTCTTCTTGACTGCTTTAGACAAATCTATTATTCCTTGCGTGCGGGCATGAGGGTAGGTAATGTTGTATTTATACTTAAGCACCGATGGAGAATCCCACTTATAATCGCTAGACCGGCCCCAACGTTCAGAGTTACTTGCTTCGACTGATCTGTCGTTATTTTCAATTACAAATTTACAAGGTAAATCCCAGCCGTCTACATACCTAATAGCCTCATAAAGATGACCATTATCTTCTGTCCCATCTCCTACAAAACACCAAACCTTTTGATTCGAACCCTTTCGCTTGAGAGCCCAAGCAATTCCAGCGGCAATCGCTGGTGTTCCGCCAATAATTGCCGAACAAAAAAAATTTCTACTACGATCGTAAATGAACATACTGCGACCATTCAAAATTCTGTCTTCAATTGTCTCTGGAGGAATACCGTGAAGCAGCGCATGGTAATGACTACGATGGTTAGAAATCACATAATCGCCCTCATTAATATCCTCAAAGATGGAAATCAACTGTTTTTCGTTTCCGCCTGATAAGTGAAACAGAAATGGAAGCTTGTTATCAAGATAAAGGTCAGCAATTCCATTTTCAAATGCGATCAGGCCCTCTTCTGTCCACTTCTTTTTCATTTTTGTGCCCTCGCTGCAGTGACCATGATCCGTCCGGCAGTTCCGGACTTAAGTGTTTCAAATGCTAAATTGACATCAACAAGCGGAAATCTGTGGGTAACAAGTTTTTCAATTGAAAGTAAATCTAAGTTAAACAACTCCAAATACCTCGGTATGTCTTCTTGAGGAGTAGTTGAACCGCCTTGACTTGCCCTAACGGATAAACCATCACCGTTGAATAATCTGAGAGATTCAGGAAACACCAAACTTTGACCTGGGGTGGTTTGCCCTAATAAAAGAATTCTCCCTTTGTTGCTAAGCTTAAGAAATGCCTCAGAAATTACTTCAGGCACACCTGTTGTATCAATAACTAAATCAATACCTAATGGGAGATCTGCAACGTTGGCATGAAAGTATGTGGCCCCATGCTCAATGCATAATTCCTTCTTCACTATTGCAATATCAACTGCATGAATTTCACCGGCTCCTCTCAGTCTAGCGGCAGTCAACACATTCAATCCAACTCCACCACAGCCAATTACGGCTACCTTCTCGCCAAATCTTAAATTTGACTCATTGTCAATGACGCCAAGGGCGGTCGTTAGCGAGCATCCTAATAACGCTGCAAATTCAGAGTTAGTTTCTGCAGGAATAGCAGTTAGTCTATTTTCGGAAACAATAGCTTTTTCAGCCAATGTATTCACTTTTCCGCTAGAAAACTCTTTGCCGTCTAAAATGTACTTGGGGAAATTTGACTCTATTCCACTGCCTTGCCGCCAATGCATAACAACTTTGTCGCCGGGTTTAACCTTAGTGACCCCAGGACCAATTTCTTCTACCAGCCCACATCCTTCATGGCCCATAAGGTGGGGTAAAAACTTCCTATTACCTTTATTTCCATTAATTTCATGAAGCTGCGACCCACAGATTCCACTGACAATTACTTTAACTAGAACTTGCCCAATGTCTAATTCAGTTAAACCCAATTCTCTAATTACTAAGGGGGAGTTAAGAGTCTCAAGAAGCGCTGCCCTCAATTTAATCCCCTTTTTCAACACGTATACTATCGGTGTCAAAGTGCTGTGTCGAAAACTCAAATAACTCCGTCTCTTCCAAACCCATCATTTGATGCCTTAATCCTACGGGCACATGAAAACTATCGCCTTGTTTCAAAATTAGTCTAGAAGATTCCTTCTTGTCATCAGTCAATCCATACACCAGTTCTAGCATGCCTGAATGTACGTAAAAAACCTCATCTTTAACCAAATGATAATGCCAAGAACACCTTTTGCCTTTTTTAAAAAAAAGTAACTTACCACAGTATTTTTCATTATTTGTAATCCATTTCTCGTATCCCCAGCCTTTTTGCACGATAATTTGATCCATTGTAATACCTATTTAGTTGTTTCCAGTTAATTTGCTAATTTTATTTATAATTGAAGTAGATGAATATCCATCGATAAATTCAAATATTCGAATTTCTGCCAACTCAGATCCAACAACTTCGTTGGTATAATAGTCTCCACCCTTGACGACAACATCAGGCTTTAAACTTTTGATGAGTTCCAAAGGTGTATCTTCTTCAAAAATAACAACTTCACTTACGGAGCACAAATTTAACAGAATGCGCCTTCTATCTTGCTCTGTATTTATTGGCCTGCCCCTACCTTTAAGTCGACTAACACTCAGATCACTATTTAACCCTACTACTACTTCACCCAAAGTCGCACAGTAGTTTAGTAGTTCAACGTGTCCAACATGCAAAATATCAAAACATCCATTTGTAAAAATTATCTTCTTGTGTTCTCGTCTAATTTTGCCCACAACACAATTTATCACTTTTTGTTGTATTCGAGTACAATCATGATTTTGCTCGGTTTAGTCTGTCTATAATTGCGTCTCCAAGTCCTCCAGGTTCAGGTAAAGTCACTGAAACAACATTTATGTTTGCTTGATCGGCTAGCCTTAAGCTGGAATACAACACGTACGAGAATTCTGTAATGGTAGCAGGCGAGGCAAGTCTAATTGCACCGTTTGGGGTTGGAATATTTGCCATAGCAATGAAACCTTCACCTGGTTTTGGAGTGATATTTAATATCACTCTTGCTTTCGGAGAATAATGTGAATCTAATAACCCGGAGGCTTTGACTTGAGTTCTCTTTGTATCGAACGTTAATGGCCAATCTATTATTGAACTTATCATATCTTCCGTAACCGCCCCAGGCCTTAATATAGCCGGAGTCATTGCGGTGCAATCGATAATACTAGATTCAACACCAATTAAACTTTGACCACCATCGAGAATTAAATCTTTTTTACCCAAGTACATGGCTAATTCATCTACAACCGCCGAGGCGGTTGTAGATGAAACTCCCCCAAATCTATTTGCGCTCGGTGCAGCGATACCAAAGCCATTTAACTTCTCAAACTCATTTAGTAATGCAATTGCTATAGAGTTTAGAGGAACTCGAAGACCAACATTATCTTGCGCACCGGTAATGAAATCCTTAGCTAGATTACTTCTTTTAAATATTAGAGTCATTGGTCCTGGCCAGAACTCTTTGGCAAGTTTTATTGCATACTCGGGAATATCTCTTGCCCACCTATATACTTGATTAATCGACGATATGTGGACTATTAGTGGGTGGTCAGCTGGCCGACTTTTAACTGAATAAATTCTTCTAACTGCTTTTTCATTAGTTGCATCAGCTCCTAATCCATAAACGGTCTCAGTTGGAAATGCCACAAGATGACCATCTTTTAAAGCTTTAGCAACCTCCTTAATTTCATCTTGTGATGGGTTGCTGATAATTTCCATGGGTAAATCATCCCATTTGCATAGTTTTGATCTGCCCTAATTGACCGATACCCTTCTCCTTCAGGTCCCCATCGTCTAGTGGCCTAGGACGTCGCCCTTTCACGGCGTTAACACGGGTTCAAATCCCGTTGGGGACGCGTCGAAGTTGAGTTGAATTCTCAGCTTTGAAGGTAAGGCCCAGTAGCGC
>Ga0169931_10011095_pt1 | contig 12763 bp, 8 predicted proteins | sample Kivu_15m_20L_FD_129675 | JGI IMG/M metagenome (GOLD analysis project Ga0169931, IMG submission 129675) | Freshwater microbial communities from Lake Kivu, Western Province, Rwanda to study Microbial Dark Matter (Phase II) - Kivu_15m_20L... | ecosystem: Environmental > Aquatic > Freshwater > Lake ...
CGATAAGAACTATTGCCGCTGACCAGCTGATACGGATACCCCAACGCCTCTAAATGCCCTTCAATCTCAGCAGGGTCAGCAATCTCAAAACCGGCTAGTACGTCGCCGGTGGCGGCGCCGTGGTTGCGGTAGTGAAATAACGTGATGTTGTAGGTTTCGCCCAGCAGGTTTAAAAAGTTCATCAGCGCGCCGGGGTATTCCGGGAAGTTAAACTGATAGACCTGCTCTTGCACCAGCCGTGGCGGCATGCCGCCAATCATGTAACGCACGTGCAGTTTGGCCAGCTCGTCGTCGGACAGGTCCTGAAACTCATAGCCGGCATCCGTTAACGCCTGCGTCACTTGCGCCAGTTCTTGCGCGCCGTTACGAAGCTTAATGCCAACAAAAATATGCGCTTTGTTGTCACTGGCGTAGCGGTAGTTAAATTCAGTAATAGCGCGCCCGCCCAGCGTTTGGCAGAAGCGGCGGAAGCTGCCTTTTTCTTCCGGGATAGTCACTGCAAACACCGCTTCTTTTTTCTCACCGAGCTCACAGCGCTCGGAGACGTACCTCAGCGTATCAAAGTTCAGATTGGCACCGCTTAAGACCGCCGCCAGCTGCGTTTGTGCATGCACATCACCGGTTTGGTTATGTTGCTGGGCGTATTTTTTCAGGCCCGCTAAGGCGAGCGCACCGGCCGGTTCGGCCACGGCGCGTAAGTCTTCAAAGATGTCTTTAATAGCGGCGCAAATTTCATCGCTGGAGACCGTCACTACTTCATCGCAAAACAACTGCGCCAGCTTAAAGGTCTCATTGCCGATGCGTTTAACTGCCACGCCGTCGGCAAATAAACCCACCCGCTCTAACGTCACCGGCTCGCCGGCTTTTAGCGCCGCGTCTAAACAGGCGGCGTCATCCGGCTCCACGCCAATCACCCGCACATTGGGCAGCACGGCTTTGATATACACCGCCATGCCAGCCAATAAACCGCCGCCGCCAACCGGAATAAACACGGCGTTTAACTGATTGTTTTGCGTCAGTAATTCTTTGGCGACCGTGCCTTGGCCGGCTATCACGTCGACATCATCAAACGGCGGAATGTAGGTAGCGCCGGTGTTGTGCGCCAGCTCAATGGCGTGGCGGTTGGCTTCATCAAAGGCGGTGCCGTGTAATAACACGTTACCGCCTAAGGCTTTGACTGCACTAACTTTGATTTCCGGCGTGGTAATAGGCATCACAATAGTGGCGTGTAATCCCAGCTTGCTGGCTGACATCGCCACCCCTTGCGCATGGTTACCGGCCGAGGCGCAAATCACTTTGGGTTTGTGCTGGCTCTGGCTGGCACTAGCCGACGACACCGCTGGCGCCGTCTGCGTTACAACTTGCGCTGCTTGCGCCACCTTATACAGCTTATGAAAAGCGCCGCGCAGCTTAAACGAATAGACCGGTTGGTGGTCTTCCCGTTTCAGCTCTACCTGACAACCAAGCCGTTTGCTTAGTTTAGCCATCGGTTGCAGCGGCGTTTCTACTGCCGCCTGGTACACCGGCGACAGTAAAATCTCGCGTAAATAATGCTGTTGCAGCGCAGCGCGTTCATCGTTGATGCTGGCATGCGTGGCGCTCAGCGTGTTGGCCTGCGTGGAGACCGGCGCGGTGGCCGATGCAGTGGCCGATGTAGTGGCCGGTGCTGTGACCGGCGCAGCCGTTGGCAGCTCGACAGTTTTCAGTGCAGCGGTCATGGCCTAGTCTTCCAGCTTGGATAAATCACGCACCGCGCCTTTGTCGGCCGAGCTGGCCAACAGCGCATAAGCTTTTAACGCCGGGCTGACATAACGCTCGCGGTTCAGCGGCTTCCAGCCGGCTTTGCCTTTAGCGTCCATCGCAACGCGGCGTGCATCCAACTCCGCATCACTGACGCGGATATTAATGCTACGGTTTGGAATATCGATAGCAATACCATCGCCGTCCTGCACCAGTGCAATAGCACCGCCACTGGCCGCTTCCGGCGAGACGTGGCCAATCGACAGGCCCGAGGTACCGCCAGAGAAACGGCCGTCGGTGACCAAGGCACAGGCTTTGCCAAGGCCCATCGATTTTAAATAGCTGGTTGGGTACAGCATTTCTTGCATGCCTGGCCCGCCTTTTGGCCCTTCGTAGCGGATCACCACCACATCACCGGCTTGCACCACGCCACCTAAAATGGCGGTCACGGCGCTGTCTTGCGATTCAAACACCCGCGCCACGCCGTTAAAGACCAGGTTTTCTTGCTCCACGCCGGCGGTTTTAACGATACAGCCGTTTGGCGCCAGATTGCCAAATAACACGGCGAGGCCGCCATCTTGCGAATACGCATGTTGTTTGCTGCGGATGCAGCCGTTTTCCCGGTCATCATCCAGCGTTGGGTAACGGCAATCCTGCGAAAACGCCTGCGTGGTGCGGATCCCGGCCGGGCCGGCACGGTAAAAATCTTTCACGGCCTGATCCTGCGTGGTCATGATGTCATAACGCGCCAGCACATCACCCAGCGAGCTGCCCGCCACATGCGGCGTGTCCGGGTTGACCAAGCCAGCGCGCTGTAATTCAGCCAGAATAGCCACCACGCCACCGGCGCGGTGCACGTCTTCCATATGGTATTTTTGCGTCGACGGTGCCACTTTGGATAAATGCGGCACAATGCGTGATAAGCGGTCGATATCGGCCATACCAAAATCCACTTCCGCTTCAATTGCCGCCGCCAGTAAATGCAACACGGTATTGGTGGAGCCGCCCATCGCGATATCCAGCATCATGGCGTTTTCAAAAGCGGTTTTATTGGCAATCGAGCGCGGCAGTGCGCTGGCGTCGTCTTGCTCGTACCAGCGTTTGGTCAGCGCCATAATGCGGGTACCGGCACTGACAAACAGCTCACGGCGATCGGCATGGGTGGCCAATAATGAGCCATTACCCGGCTGGCCTAAACCTAAAGCTTCGACTAAGCAATTCATTGAGTTAGCGGTAAACATGCCAGAACAAGAACCGCAGGTTGGACAGGCGCTACGCTCGATTTTTTCACTGTCGGCGTCGGTGACATTCGGGTTGGCGGCCGACACCATCGCATCCACTAAATCCAGTTTGATGATTTGATCAGACAGCTTGGTTTTACCGGCTTCCATCGGGCCGCCGGAGACAAAAATGGCCGGGATGTTTAACCGCAGCGCCGCCATTAACATGCCGGGGGTGATTTTGTCGCAGTTGGAAATACAGACAATCGCATCGGCACAATGGCCGTTCACCATGTACTCCACCGAATCGGCGATGATTTCACGCGACGGCAGACTGTACAGCATACCGCCGTGGCCCATCGCGATGCCGTCGTCGATGGCGATGGTGTTAAATTCTTTTGCGATGCCACCGGCCGCTTCAATGCTTTCGGCGACCAGCTTACCCAAGTCGCGCAAATGCACATGACCCGGCACAAACTGGGTAAATGAGTTCACCACCGCGATGATCGGTTTACCAAAGTCGGTGTCTTTCACCCCGGTGGCGCGCCATAAGGCACGGGCACCCGCCATGTTGCGGCCTTCGGTGGTCGTGGCTGAACGTAATTTAGGCATGCAATTTACTCCTGCATTATTAATTGGGCTGACGCCGCCGTTTTATCGTTGGGCACAGCGTCTGGTTATCGGTTCAGGGCCACTTGGTTGTCACGTCACCGCCTGTGGCGGTGATCAGGCCGGGCTGTCTATGCTGCCCGTGCTTTTTTTATTGTCGGATTTCGGTCCGGCTCCGTCTATTTAGCTCTCTTGGCTGTCACGTTGCTTCACTGGGCTCTGGTGAACACATGGAGCAGACCCTCTGCGGCAGGGAAGCCGCAGAGGAGCCCCCATGTCTGTGAGACCCAGGATGGGTTCACGGCGTGTCTGCAGAATGTTTCGCCAGAGTCCAGCACAACGATATCGCCTTATTCTTCAAGCCCGCAACGCAGCAGTGCTGCTGGCATGCAGTTCCAAATGTTGCACGTCGTACAGTTTATTCAGTTGGTTCAGCAACAGGCTGATGGGCTTGTCGCTGACCACGCTCAAGGTTATCAGCAAACCACTGAAATCGGCCAGCGGCTTTAATTCAAGACCCGCTAAAGTAAAGCCGCGGTAACGCGTCACTTGCAATAAACGCTCGACAACCACCGCTTCATGGCGGGTTTGGATTGATAAAGTGTGCTGCTGCGTGCTGGTCTGCGTCATCATTATTCTTCCCACTGTGGTAAGTCAGTCATCATGTCCTGGTTGGCGGCACCCGGCGGTACTAAAGGCCAGACGTTGTCGGTTTCGTCGATGCGTACATGCAATAAATACGGGCCAGGCCAGCTGAACATCGCATCCAGCGCCGGCGCCACTTCTTCTTTGCGGCTGATGCTATGGCCAGGGATAGCAAAGGCAGCGGCCAGCGAGACAAAATCCGGGTTATCGGATAAATCGGTTTCGCTGTAACGACCGGCAAAAAACAGCTGTTGCCATTGTTTCACCATGCCAAGGCGCTGGTTATCCAGCACGATGATTTTGACCGGCAGGCGAAACCGTTTGATGGTGGCCAGTTCTTGCACGTTCATCATAAAAGAGCCGTCGCCGGTGACCAGCACGCTTAAATCCTGCGGCCGCGACACTTTGGCGCCAATCGCCGCCGGCAAGCCAAATCCCATAGTGCCCAGGCCCCCGCTGGATAAATGGTTACGCGGTGAGTTAAAGCGCATATGCTGCGCCACCCACATCTGGTGCTGGCCAACATCGCAGCTGACTACGGCGTTATCCGGCAGGTGATCGCTTAGTTGTTTCAGCAGCAGCGGTGCATAAATCCGCTCGCCCGGATGGTCGTAACGCCAGCCGTATTGCTGTTTTAAGCCGGCGCACTGCGCCTGCCAGTCAGCACAATGCAGCGGCAGCGTCAGCGCCGGTAACAACTGTTTTAAATCACCCAGCATGGCCACATCGGCCAGCCGCAACTTGTTGATCTCGGCCGGATCGATATCGATATGGATCACTTTGGCATTGGGTGCGAATTTTTTTAAGTTGCCGGTCACCCGGTCATCAAAGCGGGCCCCTAAACAGACCAGCAAATCGGCCTGCTGCACCGCCAAATTAGCGCCCTGCGTGCCATGCATGCCCAGCATGCCCAGGTACAGCGGGTTGTTTTTAGCCACCGAGCCCATCGCTTTTAACGTGGTGACCGATGGCATGCCAGTGGTAGCTAAGAAGGTCTGTAACTCAGCCAAAGCGTCGGCCATATGCACGCCACCGCCGATATAAGCCATCGGCTGCTTGGCTTGCGTCAGCAAAGCGCGGGCGGCGGCAATTTCGGCGCTGAACTGCAAGCTGCCGGCCACACTGGCGACCGCGCGCAGCGGCTCTGGCCGGTAGTCAACCTGCGCCAGCTGCACGTCTTTTGGAATATCCACCAGCACCGGGCCTGGCCGGCCGCTTTGCGCCAGTGCAAAGGCTTCGCGTAGCGTCTCGGCTAAATCGGCCACATCGCGCACGTAAAAACTGTGTTTGGTGCAGGTCAGGCTCATCCCCAGTACGTCCACTTCCTGAAAGGCATCAGTGCCGGCAACGGCTTGCGACACCTGGCCGGTGATCGCCACCACCGGTACAGAATCTAGCAGCGCATCGGCCAGCGCGGTGATCAGGTTAGTGGCGCCGGGGCCAGAGGTTGCCAGGCACACGCCGGTGTTACCGCTGGCGCGGGCATAGCCGATGGCGCTGAAACCGCCGCCTTGCTCATGCCGGCACAGGTAGTGTTTAACCGGGCTTTGATAAAGCGCATCGTAAATCGGCATGATGGCGCCGCCCGGATAGCCGAACACCGAATGTACGCCATGTTCTGTTAACAGCTTTACTACCAACTCTGCGCCTGTCATGCCCATTTCCTCTGTTTTCCTGCTTTTTCACAGGAGTTCAATCACTTTTACCGTCAAATTCGCCGGTACCGCTGATTTTTCCGGGGGCCTGAAAACAGAAAACCCCCGGACCTTGCGGTGCGGGGGTTTTGTTGGAATCTGTTTGCTACTGCATCATTCCCAAACACCAGCCCCCGCGGTGCTAATAATAATCACCACGTTTACGAGGACCAGAATAATGTTCAGGATGGTTGTAGTACGCATTTTGTTGTCTGTAATAACTCTGTTGGTTATATGGTTTGCCCTGACGGTCTGGCTTAGCCCCAACCGGCGGACGAAAAACGCTATTAGAAATAGCCGTCCAAACGGCCTAAGTCAACAACTATTTTCGTAAACTGCAAAAAAAGACGGCTAAACGGCCGGTGCTTTTTGAACAAACAACTGATTTAACCAAAGTTTTCGCAAAATTGAATAAAATGTTGCGACTGGCATGCCAGCAACAGATTGAGTAGACTCAGCCCATCCGTTTGTTGAAAACATCAGCACAGCAGCGCGCTATGGACCAACTTGAGCTGTTCGACCTGCCTAACCCCTGTATCGGGGTTTGCACCAGCAATAACCGCGGTTATTGTGTCGGCTGCCTGCGCTCGCGTGATGAACGCTTTAACTGGCATAACAAACCGGTGGCCGAACGGGCCCGCATCTTAAAGTTACTGGAACAACGCCGCGCCCGCCGCGATGCCGCCCGGCTGGCCGGCAAGCCGGATCAAAGCCTAGAAGCCGATCAGGACCCAACACCCGACCTATTTGGTTTTTAGCCACCCATTGCGGCATTTTCAGCAAATATCACTGCACATTTGCCGACATTCGTGTCAATTTGCCTGCATCAGCATGACCGCCTTCACGGCAAATACTGCAAACGAAATACCTCATGCTGCCGGTGTAATAACGGGTCCTGCAACTTACAGGTTTTGGCCGCTCCAGCGGCCGGGTAGCTGCATAACGCAGGCGTCAGCGCGCTTTTCAGCTGACTGATGAGATCATCTGACCAGGCAATGTCAGCAAAGCGGCTCTGGCGCAGCTGGATCAGCCGTGACAGCACCACAGGCGCCGCCCACGACGTCTGATCATCACACAAAGGCCCGTAAGCCAAACCACTAATTGACGGCAACTTGTAGCCATATGCCGGTAACTGGCAGGGAAATTCACGGTTATCGCTGGCAAAATTCACCAAAACATCCAGTACGTCCATCGAATTGGCCTGATCCGCCGGTAAGGCGGGTAGCGCCCCCTGCGGTACGCCGTTGGCATCAAGCTGACTGCTACTCAGGCCAGTGTTAAAAAAGCCGGCGCGGATCCGATGTGCCAGTACCGGCTGGTCGAGCGGAAACTGCGCCGGGTTGTTGTTAACCACACCGGCCTGCACGCCCAGTAACTTTGGACTGGTAAACAGCATCTGATAAAACGGCTGTAAGGCGGCCAGCAAAGCCGCATGTTTTGCTGGCTCCGGCGCCTGCGGGCAACGCTGCAATGCCGCTTTGAGCGATCTATGGTCATAACCGGCCGACATATTCAGCCACTCGACATCCTGGCCGATAATGACGTCCTGGTAAAATTGCTGGCTGATGGCACTGACTTTTTGCTGCAACGCCGCGACATCACCGGCACAAAATTCACTGCTAAACAGCTGCAGCAACTCGGGTAATTGCACCACCACCAGCTCGGCTTGCGGGTTGTGTTCGGCCAGATAACGCAAGGCAACACTGCCATGACCACTAAATGGCGAGGTAAAACCAGGCGCCAGTTTATTTAGCTGCGGTTGCAGCGCAGTCAGCCAACTGGCTGGCACAAAACCACCGTCGCTCGGCTGATGGAATTGGCGCAGTCGATCGTACAACACAGGCACAAAGTCAGGCACTGTCACTTTAGGATCGGCCTCGGCAAAACGGCCACTGGCATTGACCTGCCAATAACTTTTAATGCGCTGGCGATACGGCAATACCGCCAGATAAGCCATACCACCATCATCGAGCACAGCGATGGTTTGATCGGGCCGCTGATGTTGCGGCTCAAAGCGCCGGCTACTCAGACTAACGCTGACAGTATTGCAGCCGGCGGCCGGACAACTGAGCGACGCTAACCAGTCTTGCTGGGCCGGCAACCAGGCAGCAAGGCGTTGTTGCAATAACACCGGTTGGCTGGGTTGCTGCGGTTGCTCCGGCGGTTGGACCACTGGCGTGCTGCTGCCACCGCCACCACAGGCCAATAAAATGCTGCAAAGGATTAAGCAAATTCCCTGTTTCATCAAAGACTCCATTCTGCTGGCAACTGGCTAAACCGACTGAGTCAGCCGGCTAACAGTTGCCCAGTTGCACGCGGGTTTTTGGCGCGCAACCGGGCTTCGTCCAATCTATTTCCTACATGCCCTACACCCAAGGACTGCGGTTTAGGTTGTATCGGCTGCAGCCGGCAAACAGGCCGCAGCCAACGCCAACCCAGCATGCGTAACCAGCACAAATATTTCAATTACCATTAACAACTAAATACATTTATCTGCCGCGTTTATGGCAAATAGCCCTGCCGAAACACCTCATGCTGGCGGTAAAACAGCGGATCCTGCAATTTGCACTGGCCAGCGCTGAACAACTGCGGGAAGTCCGCGCTAAACGCCTGACAATCGGCAGGGGTCAATTGTTGGCGCAAGTCCGCCAGCAACGCATCTGACCAGGGTTGGTCTGCAAGTACCGTGGCCCGCAAATGCAGCAAACGCGACAGCACCACAGGCGCAGCCCAAGAGGTTTGCTCATCACAAATCACACCGTATGCACTGCGCAGCATGGATGATGTGCGATAACTATGGCGACCGGCCGTGCAGGGAAAACTGTGATTATCAAACCCAAAGTTAATCAGCACATCGAGCACCGTCAGCGAGTTATGCTGATCCGGCGGCAACTGCGGAACTATGCCGTTCAGCGGCACACCCCGTGCATCCACAGCGGGATGCTGCGCGCCGCTGTTAAAAAAGCCGGCGCGAATGCGATGCCGGTAATACGGCTGATCCAAGCTAAAACGCTGGGGATCGTTGTTCACTACGCCAGCCTGCACCGCCAGCACTCCATCACTGTCAAACAAGCGCTGATAAAACGGCTGATGCGCGGCTAACAAGGCTTGTTGCTGTGCCAAACTAAATGGCCGGCCACAAAGCTGGCTGGCCTGTTTAAACAAGCGGCTGTCATAGCCGGCCGACACGTTAATCCAGCGCACCTGCTCACCCGATATCACTTGCTGATAAAACTGTGCAGCAAAAGCACTGATCCGGCTGTGCAGCGCCTGTGCATCTGCCCGGCAAAACTCATCACGAAACAACCGGACAAAATCCGGCAAAGTAGCGACCACTAACCGCGCATCCGGGTTATGTTCAGCCAGATAGCGCACGGCATAACTGCCGTGCCCCCCATATTGACTGGCCGCGCCGGCCGAGAGCCGGTTGAGCTCGCTGTGTAGTGGTTTGAACCAGTCGGCCGGGGCAAAAGCGCTTTGTTGATGCTGCGCGGCTAAGTCTTGCAGCTGCAGGCGCAGCGCCGGATAAAAATCGGCCAGCACTTTGGATACCCGCAGCTGCGGATTGGCTTTGACCAATTGTGGCGCCGCAGCCCCGCTGCCAGCGACATAGTGCCAGACGCTCTGCACCCGCTCGCGGTAACTGAGGGTACTGAGCAAATCCATGCCATCGGTATCCAGCACCAAAATGGTTTGCTCCGGCGCAAGCACTGGATCTGCCAGCTGAGCCCCATTGAACTGGGCCCCATTGAACTGGGTGTCGTTAAACTGCACAGGCACCAACACGCAGTCGCCTTGCTGGCAACTTAAGCCCGCCAGCGCAGTGCGTTGCTGCGCCACCCAGCTGTCCAGCCCGGTTTTAAAATCTACCATCGCACTGCGCTCAGTCGCCTGTGCCTGTCCTGCTGATAAACAACCAGCCAGTAAATTACCAACCAGTAAACTAGCATTCAACAAACGTGCAGCCAGCGACCCGCCGGCCGCCAACGCAGCCGATGACACTCCTGTTGTTAAAACCTGTTGCATCACGCCTCCCTGAATCATTTGCAACCATCTTTGCCACTGGTTTGCGCTGGCGTTATTTTGCTGCCGGGACAAACCGCTGATAATTCACTGCAGCCAGCGCCAACTGGCGTGCTTTTTCCATGCCGTAGCGCGACTCCAGCGCATAGAACAAGGTCTGGCCATAAATTTTACTGAGCTGACGGCCTAAGGTTGGCTGATAACCCAACTGGCTCAGGACCAAATCCAAATTCTGCTCATCCAGCTTGATATCGTTGTATTGCATCGAGATTTTCAGCAAATCGAGCAAATCCTGATCCTGCGCTTTCTGAAAAGGTCGGCCTTGTGATGCTTGCGCTTCCAGCGCTGCGGTTAAGCGCTGGGCGGTACTTTTTAGTGTGCTGCAGTCGCCAAGGCGACACTGCTGCGCTAACAATTTGATGGCATACACCCGCGCCAGCGCCTGCTCTTTGCCAAACTGCTGGCTGGCAAAATCCAAATCGACCAGCGTATCAGCCGCCAGCTGCAACTGCTCCGGTTGACGTAGCAGCTCCGTCAACACTTGCAGCTCCAGCTGGCTGGCGCTGATGTGGGCACCGGCGCTGTGTAACCGACGGGCATGAGCGATAAATTGCTCGCCTGGTGCCGCATCAGCAGCCGGTGCAGGCAGTTGCTGGTCGAGCTGTCGCTGTAACCGTTGCGTCAATTGCTGTTGCACTGGCACCAAGTGCGCTGAGCTGGCGCTTGATGACGCCACTGCCGGCACACTGGCAGTTTGCTGTGGTGCATGACTTCTCACTGGGACTGAAGTTTCGTACCAATAACCACCGAGCAATAACAATCCCAGTGCAAAGCCAAGTCCCCATTTCCATTGCTTCATATCAGGCTCCATGCAGCCGGACCTGCCCGTGAGCAAATCCGGCCTGCTCGATGATGACTATTGGCGTAACGCCACTTTGCCTAAATCAGCCGCCAACTGGTTTTGCCATACCAGGTCGCCGACAAATACCCCTTCTGCCACGATAATGTGGTTTAACTCGCTGTCGCCTTGAGTTTCAAAGTTAACCACGTCAGCGTCGGCCTGACGGCGGCCAATCGCGGTGATAGCTACTGTGTCGCCATCGGCACTGAGGAACTGATCGGTGCTGCTGACATCTTTGGCTGCAATCACGCGACCATCGCTCAGCACCATGCCATGGTGTTGTGTCACCGCCAGCGTGCGGCCATTACTTAAGCTGAACTCATACAAAGCAGTGGCTTCCGGCCCTTTCACCACAGTGGTTAACGGCCGGTAATCTTTGTGTAGTGCGTTCAGCGTGGCATCGTCCTGCAGCGCCAGTAGCTGGTGTTGCAAACCGATTTGGCCGGCGGCTACATCCAGCTCCACGCCGTTGATGCGGGCACTGAGCACTGTCGCCGGGTCAAAACAACCGCACTTACATAAAGCACCGATGGTGTTGTCAAAAATGTCGATCACCGGGTAATACCCATTGGCCTGCGCCCAATCATAAGCACGCTGGGTGATCAGGTTATTGGTCAGCGCATAACGCAGCCGCTGCTCACATTGCGCCGGGCTGATCCCGCGGTCCATACAACGGCCAGAGGTGGCCGCCTGGTTAGCCAGATGGATAATGGCATCTACGTCCAACGGGTTGGCGTTGGCTGCACCAACCAAAGTCAGCAATGAGCTAAACGCTGATACCAACAGCAGTTTTTTTACGAACATCTACAATCTCCTTATTGATAAGACGCAGTCAGCGTCACGTTGTTAAAAGCGGCATAGCCATACACCAGAATTTGCCAGTTGCCGGCGGCCGGATTTTGCACCACGCATTGCTCCTGACTGGTGCCGGCGTTTTCTGAGGCACAATTGTTGAAAAACGGATCCGGTACATCGTTAAACAGCGCATACAAGTCAGCATCGCCGCTGCCACCGCTTAACTTGATCACCAGTTTGCTTTTGCCGGCCGGCACATTGAGGTTGAAATACTGGCTGCTTTGTTTCGCGCCATTGACCGTCACTTTCAGTGCCGGTGGCGGTTCAATCGGGCCGGTTTCGCTGTAAACCAGCCGGTTCGGTGCGCCGTTCACACCGGACAGCACATTGGGCGTCGCATTACTGATTAACTGCTGCCCTAACTGAGCCGGACTGAGCGCCGGTTGTTGTTGCAGATAAAGCGCGGCGACACCGGCGACATGCGGCGCTGCCATTGAGGTCCCGCTGATGGTGTTGGTACCGCCGTTGTTCCAAGCCGATTTGATATCTGAACCTGGCGCAAAAATCTCGACACAATTACCAAAATTGGAGAAGCCGGAACGCTGATCGCCACTGGTGCTGGAGCCAACCGTAAACACCTGGGCGGCCCGCGCCGGTGAAAAGTTACAAGCGTCCGCGTTGTTGTTACCGGCGGCGACGGCCATAAAAACGCCACGGCCAACCGCACGATTCACCGCATCATCCAGCGCCTGTGAAGCGCCACCACCCAGACTCATGTTGCCGATTTTGGTTTGGCCCGGTTGTTGACCTGCCACCCAATCCACCCCGGCAATTACACCGGCGATAGTGCCGGAGCCGCCGCAGTTCAGTACCCGCACCCCAACGACCGCCGCTTGTTTGGCCACGCCATATTCGCTGCCCGCGATAGTGCCGGCGACATGGGTGCCATGGCCGTTACAATCTTGTGCCACGGCGTCATTGTCGACAAAGTCATAGCCATGGCGGGCGCGGCCGCCAAAATCGCTGTGCTCCACCATCACCCCGGTATCAATCACATAGGTGGTGATGTTTTGGCCGTTGTACGCCGGGTTAAACTGGCGATCAAGTGGCAGGTTGCGTTGATCAACCCGATCCAG
>Ga0169931_10011096_pt1 | contig 12763 bp, 10 predicted proteins | sample Kivu_15m_20L_FD_129675 | JGI IMG/M metagenome (GOLD analysis project Ga0169931, IMG submission 129675) | Freshwater microbial communities from Lake Kivu, Western Province, Rwanda to study Microbial Dark Matter (Phase II) - Kivu_15m_20L... | ecosystem: Environmental > Aquatic > Freshwater > Lake...
CCACAAGCCACCAGCTCTGCTGCTCCCACAGCACCTTAATGAGTTCGATCCTTTGTTGCCCGATCGACCTTACGACGTGTATCCTGAAGATTTAGTTTTTCTGATGCGCAACTAGTAGAAAAATATAAACTTAATGAAAGAAAAAATATAAAAAGAGAAAGCAAAGGCTGAAAATGATTTTGCTATATACAAAGCAGAGATCGATCATTTATTGTAGGACGCAAAACTATCAGTTCAAGCAGAACTAGACAGAGTTTATAAAGATTACATAACAAAATATGCATAACTTAAAGGTTAAGTGCAGTAGCTGAGGCTACTTCGCAAGTAAGTACTGCATATGAACAATCCAAATTATCGCAAAATCAGACCAAACAGTCATTATCGAGACAGCGATTATGACATAAATGATCCCAATCGTCACAAATAATCAAGAGTATCCAATAAGGATCTCATTAATTAGATATAGCGGGATGCATAGAATATCCAGCATCAAAGAATATACGGCTATCTAAATTAATTGCAACGATAAAAAATTCAACCTTTGCTTACACTAGCTGAATAACTAATGATCGTAAGTGCCTCTGGAGTGTCTTTCTATCGTTCTAAAGAAATGAATGCCAAACTGCAAGACTCTAAAGAGCACTTTCAAAATTTCCTCAGGACCATCTACGACACGCTCTCTTACTTTGTCATAAGTCCTTAAGAACTCATAGAAAAACATACTCAACCAATCTTGGTTGGAAACGATACAGCCGATCTCGCTGACTCTAAACATTTTGATACGTCTCCTCACCCGCCAAGCCCTGGCCACAGACTTTAAGGAGTGAGTCCCAACCAGCAAGTAGGAGTCACTAAGTACTGTGAATAAATAAAGGCAAGCCAGATTCAAAAAATAGTTTGTGATCATAACGATTCCATTCTTTGCATGGCTTTCATCGATGATCAGTATATAGCTACTGGCTCCAAGGACGCCACTGTCAACATTTACACAATCGATGGCAAAAAGCTAAGAACACTGAAAGGACATCAGGCAGCTATATGTTGTTTGGCAACTGTCAAAAATGCAAATGGAAGCACTATTTTGGCCTCGGGAGGCGACCATGGATGCTCTTCCTTGATTTTATGGGACACGAATCGTACTTGGTCAGCTCTCCATCGAGTCAAATCTCACACTGCGGCCGTTACTGCCATAGTAGACCTTCAAGATGGTCGGCATGTTGCTACAGGATCATACGACAAAACTCTCAACATTTTCAATATGACTCGCGGTTAAATAGTAATTACACTTAACAATAACTCTACTTCAGTGAGCAGTATGGCCATGTCAGTAAACGGATCAAGACTGATTTCAAGTGGTCTAGATAGGTCCTTGTCAGTTTGGAACATTTCCCGCCATGCTTCAGGCGTATTTTTATGAATATTTTAGATCGTTGAGAGAATACAGAATTAACAAACGATTAAGCTAAATGAAGTCGTCTGTCAAATCCAAACTTCCATCCTCAAGCCATAGCTACTATTTTGCGCTTGCAAAGATGGAACTCTGAAAATAGTAAATATATTTAACGGTAATGTGCTTAAAAACTATGCAATAAGATCTTCATCTTTGATAGAGCTGGTAGCTATTGAGAGGGAAATGAAACCAGACTTGCCCCTTTTGCTAAGTTGCGCAGTCAACGATAGTGAGCTGGCTGTGACCAACATGGAAACGGGTGCAGTCGGCAAGGTTACACTTACAGGGGGCTTAGGCTTAGACTACGGTCTTGGTATTGGTCCAAAAGTGATACTTTCGACCTCACGAGGTGGTCTTTTAGGGGTTGTAAATCAACGCTCTGCAAATCGGGAACTCACGCTCTATCAAATTCAGCCATTATGATCTAAAGCATAGCTTAATTGTTATAAGTTTTGTATTTTACTTAATAATACTATCAAAGAATAAATGTTATAAGCTATATTAAGTACAAATCTGACATTTTATATACTTAATGAATCCTGATCTCTAGGAACCTCTCTATTCTTAAATATTCAATTAAACCGAAGACATCATGCTTCCTACATCGGAATATAGACCAACTTTAGATGATCTGAGGTAGATGCTAAGACGACTTCAGATCGATCTTAACATCAATATACCCGCTCATCAATAGTAATATCCTCTTGAATAATGCCAAATTTGTAGCCAGCAAGTACCTACAATCAATATTTATTCTTTTTGCTGCTAGGAACACAAATATTGCAATGATTGTATTATACAAACGATCAAACATTCTACTACTAACTTTTTCATATTAAAGTGTCCTTCTTAAAGCTGCTAGGTATAGTTTGACTAAAATTCGCCATATTACAACAGAGTATCTTCTTAAGAACAAAAGTTGCTGAAAAAGATAAAAATTAACCAACAAATTCTGAGACAAGGCAACAAAAAAAAATTCTGTTCTAAGCCTGACTGCTAAGGAGTGGTAATGCTGGAAACTTCTGAGATAAAATGTTTGACCTGTGGAGCCTAGTATTGTGATCGCTGTTTTGATTTGAAACACGAAGGTGAGTGTGATATGCAACTGGGTTATAAATTGTAAAGAAAAAATCGTTTTAGACGATGCCCGTCCTGCCGTATGCTGGTTTAACGCAACTAAGGATGTGATCATATGACTTGCTTATGTGGCAATCAGTATTGTTTTTTGTGTGGACGTAACTACAATCGAGGCGCCCACGAGTGCACCATACCAAATGATCTAAGGTGGCTGGGAAAAAAACGATGGCGAATGGAAAGAACAAACTAACGCAACATGTTTCGATTGCTCGACTATTTGCTCACTAAATTTTAGCCTAACCCTTAGTTTCCACTTTGGAAAAAATATATTCACATATGGCTCTTCATGTTGGCTTATTATCCTCTGATGATTCTCAGTCTGACTTTACTTCTATGTCTGGGCTTGATCCTTTTCACTATCGTAATGTCTCTGTTTCTAACTTTCATCTGTTTACTTTTCTTGTTTCAACCTCTGGTTTAAATAAAACGTTTATAAATGCCTACAAGTAGATGCATGTTAAATCTGGGCATTCCTAGATGGCTAGTAAGGGTTCTAGCTATCCTTATGTACCCAATTAACTTTTAAATCGGAATTTACTAACGATTGCGTTAAATATAATGTGAAAATGGATTACAGCCTCTTAGAAAAATATTAAGATTATGTGGCTATTGCTTTATTCTGCCCTGCTTAATGCTCGTCGACGAATAGGAGCTGCAAAAATCTATTAAGTGAAGCCTCTTTTGCTTTAATGATTTAATAGTAAGTTTGTAAAATCATTTAGTAAAGCTTTTGCATTCATTGATAATATTTATTTAGTTAATAAATAATATTAAATCTATCAATGAAGATATTTCAACTTGTGATCGGACTTCTCTTGGTCTCTCTGATCTGCGCGCAGGCAGACATCTACAAGCAGTACTACTAGGAGGCTCGCAAGATCGCCTAGGCCATGACTCTGGACGAAAAGATAGGTCAGATGATCCAGGCTGATTTCAAAGCAGTAACTGACGAACTCCAACAAAAAACCAATCCTGATGAGGCGGTTAAATTGGCACTAGGTTCATTACTGATTAGCGGCATGGCGATCCCTACCTCAAGTGGTGACATGGCCCGTATTCCGATCCCAGGATAATACGACAAGCATATCCAAGCTTTCACCTAGTGCACTGCTGCTAACTGGAAAAAACTCACTGATAGGTTCAAGGATCTGGGAGTTACAGTGACTGTTAAAAACGAAGGCAAATACAAGATTAAATTTTTGCTAGGATCTGATGCTGTTCACGGTGATCAGCACACTCTAGGTAACGTTCTTTTCCCTCACAATATTGGACTTTCCTGCACTAGAAACTAAGGAAATTTCTAAAATATTGGCTACTGGACAAAAGAAGGATTGAAGAGAGTAGGATTCAACTATGCTTTTGCCCCTACTGTTGCCGTCAGTCACAATCCTCAGTGGGGTCGCTTCTACTAATCGATGGGTCAAGATCCTGACATGATAGCCAAATACGCCTAATCTTACGTGAGAGGACTTCAAGCAGTTTCCAACGGTAAAATAACTGGAGTTTTGGGCAGTGTAAAGCATTTCTTCGGTGATGGTGCCACCCTGTACGGAGCTAACAGTGGAAACGCGAATGTGTTCAATCTGACATCATTCACTAACAACAATATTGGTGGATACTTGGGCGCAGTGAAGTCTAACATCGGTTCAGTAATGGTCTCCTACAGTGGAATCAACTCGATACCTAACAGTATTAACAGTTAGTTCCTGATGAATCTTCTGAGAGAAGACATAAAATTCAATGGGTTCACGATTTCTGACTACATGGACGTGACTCTGCTTGAAGACATTACCATTCCGAGAACTTTCTTGAATATCTCATATGAAGATGGGCATGCAGTGTCTAGTATGGTCAACGGAGGAGTCGACATGTTCATGATTAGTGACAAAAAGAATGTTTAGAGGGTCTTCAGAGAAGCCAAAAGATTGATTTCGAGAAAAAGATTATAATAAAACAGACTAGAAGAAGCTGTCACAAGAATTCTGACAGTCAAACTTGCCATGGGTCTTGTTTCTAAATCTAACAACTAGTAAGAAGGTCAACAAGAAGAGATTGAAAAAATACAGTCTATGCCTCCTTTGACGTCTTCTCAGAATTAATATATCGATAGTTTAAACGCAGTACATTAGTCGCTTGTATTGCTTAAAAATGACAATACACTTCCAGCTCGCAATTTGCTTTCCACTATCAAGTATGTAATCCTGATTGGAGAGAAAATTCACAATCTGAATGGACTGACCAAGATACAGCTGTTTAGAAACTTCGACAATATTGGCATGCAATGTGGAGGATGGTCTGTGCGCTGGCAAGGAGTCGAGGGAAATCCCTACTGGACAGGTGCCTCTAAGACTCAATCGAATGCCTCATCGATTTTAGATGCACTCAAAACCCTGCAAAAGACTAACGCATTTGAAATCCTTTATCCTGACTACTCAAATACTGGGAGCTAGTCCACAATTACCAAATAGAGAAGTCAGTTTATTTAGCTTTTGAAAACCAAAAGATCGGGTATGAACTTCAGAAATACTTTAATTATTGGAACCTTTGGTGAGTTCCCTTACGCTGAGACAGACGGTGACGTCAATATTCCTTATTGCAAAGGAGGCTCTGGAGCCCCAGGATGTCTATACAGACCCTCCTCGAATCAGTATGCACCATTCGCCCAAACCAAAACACTCAAGGCTTAGGTCAGCAAGTTCGAAAAAGAAGTCATTAGCACTCTCAGATAGGCTGATAAAAACATTCCCATGGCTAGTGTTATCCTCTCAGGAAGACCAGTCCTTTTGGACGATATCAGATAGGTCAGTAACTCTATTCTGGCTGCGTGGTTGCCTGGAACTTCGGGAGGTCAGGGCATAATCAATGCTATCAGCGGAGCTTATACTATCAGACCTAGTGGATCCAAGGGAAACAGCCTGTCGATGAACTGGCCCAAAACTATGGTACTTTTGTGATAATACAGGAATCATTAAAAGATTTCCCAATCTATACTCTTGACGGTTTCATTCCTAAAATCAACGATGCCGATTATTAGGTCGGATTTGGACTTTCAACCTAAAGAAACGAACAATTTGTTAAAGAATGATTGTAGTAATCAGAAAAATACATATAACTTCGAATTTTAAAGAAATTCGTTATCAATAGAAAAAGTTGTATTAAACATAATTTTCTGTTATTATTGATTTTGATGGGAAATTCAACTGCTCGACTATTGCTTATCGGTCTTGACAACGCAGGTAAATCCACTATACTTGCCCGCATCCTTGAGCCAGATGAAGCAGTCAGGGGCATTACTCCTACTATTGGTTTTAAAAAGGATACTTTCACTAGATGCGGAATCGATTTCGAAGTACTAGATATGTCGGGATAAAGCAAATACCGATAGTTTTGGATTCATCAAGCCAGTCTTACATAAGAAAAAGAGAGAATTCAAGGAGTCATTTTTGTGATAGATAGCAGCGATAAGATGCGAATACGAGTGGCAAAGAGTGAGCTCGATTTGTTCTTGGACAACTAGAAAATTCCCAAAAATCTTCCTTTTTTATTTTTCGCAAATAAGTCAGATATTAAAGGTGCAGCTCCTCTTTAGGAAGTCAAGAATCTAATGTAGCTATAGTCATTAAGCAAACTTCACTTTTTGGTCAGCTGTTCAGGAACGACTGGTCGTGGCGTTCAGTAAGGGATCGATTGGCTGTGTAATCATGTAAAGCTCGTTTACGATAGCAGATCATGATATTCTTTATTTTAAAACAAAGATGATTTTTAAAATTGTTTTATAGATCAACAGCAAAAGGGAAGAGATTTATCATAGTTTTGTCAATACAATTGGGATGACAATGACTCCGATGATTGCAATCACTATCATCATTATGCAACACATTTTCTATATTCAAAATATAGTACCTTTTTGCTTTTCTTGTGCAATTATTTCCCGCTTTCTAATTTTGTATCACCAGAAATCAAATGATTCTGAGCACCTTCTATAGCCATTTCTATTGTTGTTAGCTTTTCGCCTTGAAATTGAACCAATAAGGCCAGTTCTTACATAAGTTATATGCACTATCGCATGCTCTAACTTGACCCAAAAGTACTTTTTCTAGCTTAAGCACATCGTTGCACTTGTCTATAATATCTGAAACATAATTTTCCAACTGAACTGACGGAGATTAAAGCAATTTTTCTTTCAATTTCTGTTGACCTTTCTGAGGGGAATGAAGCATCTTTTCTAGTTCTTCAGCATTAATTTCTTGACCCTATACTATATTAGCCTGTCTTTTTATAGTGTTTTTCATTTAATTCGACAGTTTTTCTTATACATCTCTGAAACCTATGACTGCTTCGTTAGCCGACTGCGTGATTCGATGACACTCAACCAAGTTAGCTTTGTTATCACTTTCTGCATCTTTTTTGAATTATTCATTAATCTCTTGAATCAAAGGTTTTAGCTATTGAAGAAGTTTGTTGCCTGAAGTAAATCTGGCAGTAATTGAGTCGTATATTTATCTGGGTTAAAAAAGATTCACTTGATGCGTTTAGGCTGAGTAGCTTTAAAATACTCTTTTCGACTCTTCTAGAGACTTTCTGTATCCATTTTGAGCTTATTTATGATTTCTTTCGCATTTGTATACTTTTGCTCTTCAGGCAGCTCGGTTATTTAGTCTGAAATAGACACAGATGCAGCTCGGAGTTTGCTACCGATCGATTCGGGATTTGTAACATACTTAATTATTATTTTTTTACCTGTGTGAGCTAGATAGTTCTGTTTTTGATCATAGAGTAAGAATTAACTAATAATCTAATAAACTTTAAGCCTTTTGATACAAATTCAAGAAAATTTATAAGTGATATGCCGAAACTTCTGTTGAAAGCTCACAATTTTATAGAATTTAAAAAATATTTCTTATTTAAAAAAGCATTTTTTGATGCAAATCATTAAACTGCCAGTTTAAAGTCTAAGCAAGCTAGAGAAAACGCATAAGTCCACTATTTTGGAACTGAATCGTTTGATAGACATTCGAACTCGTTGCTATGAATTTTATAAAACTAAAGAACTCTTTCTCCTTAAATATTGCATAAAATTGTGTTTTAAGTCGAAGCGGACACCTTATTTGTGAACTGAAGATACAGTGACTGTTGCCTATTGTCGAAAATGGCAGGTAGACTACTCAATTGTACTATATTCTAGCTAAGACATGCCTAATAGCTTTACTTTAAATTGTCATTTTTCACAGTACTTTTTCTATTTTTAAGTCCATAGAGGTCAACGTTACGACCTCTATTCGATAAAGATCCGCAGCCAGTTTCGAAATAAATGCTCAGAATAAGCAACTATTGTTCATAGAGATGATACTAGCTTCCCGTAAAACTCGAAACAAGCTCGAAAGTTCTTTTGGATTAGTTAATCTAAGTGAATCTGAAGCGTGAACATGGAAAGCTGCTTGTTCTTTAGCATTAATACAATCTGTTGTTATCTTACTCCATTAAAATGTGCTTGAGAAATCCTCCACAACGAAGGATTGGATACAGACAAAATCGCTTAGAAGAATTCGTTTTTTGTTGCTTAGCTAAACCAACATTGGATTTTTATATCGAATTCATCGTAGTGTTTTGAGGGTTCGTGCATGTCAGTTTGACACTCTATATTTTGCTTCGATCCTATTTGTTAGTCCCCTCTTTGTTATCCAGTATTCTCACTGGCTCTATTTTTCTACGAGTTCTGCTAGATTTAAGACTTTGCTCCAAATTGACCTTACTATCTTGCTGGTTGCTGGATTAACTGCTGTTGTGAATATTTGCTTTACCTTTGCTTTCAGGCTTGACTCTGTTGATGGTATCGTCGCTATCAAGCCTTGTTCTGATGAGGACACCGTTAGTGTCTTAGCCTCTCTCTTCCGACATCGAAATTCTATTAAGAATAATATCAGTTGAATATAAATATTCGTTGTCAGATTAAATTAGACGACCATTTTTCAATTACATATTTTATTTTTTCTGATGGTATTTGGTATAATAAATGTACTAAATATCGGCCGAAGGTGGCATCAAGTCAACTCGATCTCAAAGGGGCAGCTCATCAGATGATGTTTCATACTACTTTCCATCATAAAAAAAGCCTAGTTTATGCTGTGGAAAGGCATCTTTCGATCAAAGGTTCACGATCGTTATCTAAAATGAAAGATCCTTTTGCTGTAAATTCTTTCCTTTTTGTTGTTTTGTCTTAAAAAATCAGGTGCTCAACTGTTCCAAAGAAGAGCGAGACATCTAGCAGCTCTTGCCTGTGACTAAGCCAACTTTTCAATCGGCCGCAGACAAAATCACTTACACATGGATTGGCCACTCTACTGCTGTCATTTCTATTGGAAACACTACTAACCTTCTAATTGATCCTGTATTTTCACTCAGAGCATCTCCTGTACAATGGATAGGCCCCAAAAGACTAAGACCGCCTGCCTGCACTATTGATGAACTGCCTCCCATTCACGGAGTTTTTGTGAGTCACGACCACTACGACCATCTCGACTAGATCACTCTGAACGCCCTATAAGAAAAACACAAGCCTGTTTTTTGTGCAGGTCTCGAGTCTTCAGACTCTTTTCCTGAAAAATGCAAAGCTGCATGAATTCGACTGGACTGAAACTAAGAAAATTACCATTAATTCATAAATCTACTAAGTTACATTCTTCCCAGTGGCTCACAATGCGAAGCGAAGTCTATGCTAGAAAAATACTAGACTTTGGGGCGGATTTATAATAAAGACTCCCAAAGGAAAAAAAATATTTTATCCTGGAGACACTGCATACTGCTAGATTTTCAAAGAAATTGGCAAAAAATTTGGACCTTTTGATCTTGCAATAATACCCATAGGAGCTTACTAGCCTCGACACTTACTTCACTACATGCACGTAAATCCAGAAGAAGCAGTGTTCGTGCACAAGGACATAGGTAGTCTTAAGTCAGTTGGAGTTCACTGGGGAACTTTTCCTTTGGGATTCGAACATTGGTATCGACCCAAGTAGGATCTTTAAGCTGCGAGAACTAAACATGGACTTTAAAAAGATTAGTTTGTCGCAATAGGCCACGGTTAGTATCTTCAAATCGATTATTGAGATAATCATTATACAACAATTAATTCATATAAAAAATCAATAATTTTATGTAGAAAAGAATTTTTGAGAGTAAACATATTGTCCTGATAAAATATTTACCAATTTATATAAGATTTTTTAATGATTTGAATTTTTTTGATAACGAAAAATTTTTACTTATCATGAGCTATTTTAATATTTTAACCTTACTCATAATAAATAGCGATGCAGCAATATAAAGCTCGAAAAGTAAAAGTAATAACTACGATCGCAGTGCTAGCAAGTCTCCTGATTTTAAGTGCGACGCTTGGCATAGATGCTATAGTATGTTTAACCCAGGACCAAAAAAATTATACTTACGCAATAACTAAATCTTCTGATGACTTTGAATGCCCTGAACTTTGTCCATAAACTCCTAAACCAAACGATTCTGACTGCTGCCCTGACAATCAGTAATTCTGTGTGCCAAAAAAGCAATGCTACTTTTCCTACCTAGATCGCCTTGAGTACTAAGTCGACAAAGACAGCACGCTTATCATCATCACCATGATAAGCTCTTTTATTCTTATATGTCTGATAGTTCTAGCTTCAGCCTACTTTTGCGTTCTCAGGAAAAAGGCAAGGTATGAGCAGGATCAAATGCGTGAAAATTTAATAAGGCAAGAAGAAGGCAACATAAATTTTTAGGAGGAAAACTAAGTTTAGTTCGAATCATTCGAAGAGCTTATTTAATTTTTAATCAGGAACGGTTATATTCGACCCTGGAATGCACCTAAAAGAGGGCCATAAAAAATAAAAGACAGCTTCACAACTGTAGATGAAAACGATTGCGCAATATGCATCGATTGCCTTCAATCCTAGAAAGTAATCGAACTGCCTTGCCAGCACATTTTTCACAGTGCCTGCATCAGAGAGTGGTGCAAAGCGAACCCCACTTGTCCAGTGTGTCGCGCAGACATATATCGTGGGGATGAAGAAGTCTAAAATTTATGATTCTTTGATTACTATGAGTAAACTAATATACTGATACATTTTGACAATTTTAATTATCTTAAATGTTTATCTTTACATTTATAAAAATAAAAAAATGTTTTGATCAAAAAACAATGTTCAAAACCTGTTTCATTTAAAAAATCATCACTAGTCTTTAAAATACAATAAAAATTTCGTTGATAGCTACTTAAGAGTCCTAAATTTATGTGTTCAAGTTTCATCTTTTAATTAATCTAAAAATGATTAGAAAAACAAGTTTTAGACATTTAGCCTTAATCGTTGATTGCTAGAAACATAGTCTTATAATCAAAAAGTGTAAAGATACTCTTAAATAGTCATAAAATCTAAATATTTTTGATAGAGATTAGTTAAGTTGATATATTTAATTGATGAAATATCTCCAAGTGCTGTTTTTTGCGGCCTTGTTGATCTCTCTAGCTCACTCCAGAGACCAGCTTAAAATACTTTCAGTGTCTAACTCGCCGACTACAGTGAGTCGCCCAGTTTACTCCTCAGTGGCTGGTGGAAAATAGGTCTACATCAAGCTGGTCGGACACTAGGCCATGGCTTCCCAAAACACTGTCAAACTGGTCGACTCGAATTAGTTGTAAGTGGCAAACTGTAAGGTTGCCAGCGATGGTGTCACTGACGGATACATCGTATGTGTAACCTAATCAAACGGCTTAAACTATGATCAGGGTCCTCTGACAGTCAGAGTAAGATCCGGAAATCAGGTCACCTAGAGCATAGCTCCAGATGTTGTTTTCTTCAGACACAACGAAACTCCTTATCTTTCTGACATCTTCCCAACTGCTGGGTTCGGAGATAGCTCTGTGAATTTTTACGGACTTCTCAGAACCTTCAACGTCGGCAACGGACTCAGAGATATGGGAGATATCGCTGGACTATGGATCGGCGGTGATATCTGTGCACCTTTCGATTTGCAACAAACACCTGCCCAGTACTCCTGGCAAAGCAGTTTCATAAATTGCATCCAGTCTAACTTACAGGCAGCCGGACACTACAACCTTACTCAACAGCTCGAGCCTTACGGATATTCTTTGAATGACATTGAGCTCAAAAGAACTTCTTTTACGAATGGAGCTTTCTACGAATATACAGTTTTACCTAGAGTCAACTCCATAAGTTCCAATCAAGGAAGCTAGTTTGGTAACTTCCTCACCATATCTGGTACAGGTTTCTCGACAAATCTCAATAAAAATACTGTTTCGGTCGACGACAATCCTTGTTATGTGATCTAAAGCAGTCAAAAATCGATTTCTTGTGCATTATAAGCACAAGTTACTGGAGCTTCTACACTGCTCTCGACCAACGCTTCTTTCCAACTCAGCGGCTATGAACAGGGAGTTGGAATAAAATACACCAGGCATACCTACACTGGTTAGTTTGACAACTATATTGCTGATGCCAGGGCTGGCAGGCCAGTAGTCTTAGAAGAAGCCATTCGAGCTGACATTAGATAGGCTAATGTCTATGGATCTGGCTATGGGCAGCACTGGAGAGGCTACTTTGTTGCTACAGTAACTGGAACTTACACTTTCAGAGCCTGGGGAGACGAGAATATTGCTGTCTACTTGGCCTACGACTACGGGTCAGCTGAGCTCCCACCTGGTCATCCTGCTCTGATTAAAACTCAATCCCAGCAGGTCTTTGAAGACTTCTACATAACAGACATGCCATCTGCTGAAGCTAGTCGCACTCTCTAAGCAGGAAAACGCTACTATTTATAAGTATTTCAGCTAAACAGATGGGGTGGAGGTTTCATAAAATTTGAAATAGAAGTGCCCACAACAGGCAATCACTTTACAAATCAGGTCGATAAAATCACGCTCAACACTGTAGTTCAGCCTGAAATCGATATCTTTGTTATGACTAAAGGAACCGTTGGAGACAGGATTCAACTTGAGCTTTATAGACCCAATTTCAATAACCCAGCTCTCACTTATCAGGTTACTAGAGAAATACTCTACGATTGCAGCGCCAACGACTTCAGATCAGCACTTCACAGCTTTGACATATACAAGTCTTCCTATGTTATTACTGTCACTAAAAGATATCTAGGCTCCAGTGGTTCATA
>Ga0169931_10011099_pt1 | contig 12762 bp, 11 predicted proteins | sample Kivu_15m_20L_FD_129675 | JGI IMG/M metagenome (GOLD analysis project Ga0169931, IMG submission 129675) | Freshwater microbial communities from Lake Kivu, Western Province, Rwanda to study Microbial Dark Matter (Phase II) - Kivu_15m_20L... | ecosystem: Environmental > Aquatic > Freshwater > Lake...
AGAGACGGGTGATCCCGTCTGTCGCAGAACTAATGAGTGATCCAAAGATAACAGGATTTCTAACAACAGCGCCGTCTGCAAAGCTTCCTGGATCTTCTTGAGTGAAAGGGTTCTCAAACGAACCTTGCTCGCCTGCGCCTGCAGTGCCGTTGTTTGCGCTCGGATTGGAGAGAGCAGAGCCCGGGATGCCTTCGCCCAAGCAACCCACGAGGGTGCTGGAGGCAGCGACGCCGATTGCGCCCATCATCATTTGTTTGAGAGCAGAGCGACGATCGAGCGCGCCGGTCTGCTGGGATACTTCTGTAGTCATTTCTGACTGAGAATCGATTCTATCCATTTAATCAATGCTCCTGAGTTAAGGGGCGATCGATGTGCTCCTTACGGTTGTGAGAATCACCCATGTGAGCTCACCCCTTGAGTCGCGCTTCGAAATCACCTGTTGAGTGTTGCTCTGATGCTCAGGGAGTATCGTGAGTTTGGCAATGTCAAAAACATGATCAGATTCAACCGAGTAGAACTTCGTAGTGAGTTGAGCTCGGCAAGATCTGCAGTTGTCAGTTCGGAATGTTCCCTTTAGTCTAAGAAGAACTAAACATAAGGAGTTGGAATCATCATGAAGAAGATCACTCGTCGTTATCAATCCGTGAACCCTGAACGTCGCGCTGCCTTGATTAAGATGGCTCAGACGGGAGCAGGAGCAGTCATTGCCCTCTCTGGAATGTCGGTCCTGATACAAGCTTGTGGGGGAGGAGGAGACAGTGGTGATGCAGATGATGATTCGGGGGGAGGTTCCTCAAAACCTGCCGCGATTGCGTGTGCAGATCCTTTCAAGACTTATCTCAAAGAATCATCGTCCTCACACAACCATGCGATTGACCTCACGCTTGAACAAATTAACTTAGGGGCGAGTCGTCAAGTGGTCCTGACTCGATATGATACCAATGGGAGTGATGTTCTCCACGTGCATTGGTTTACGATCTCCGCAGAAGATCTGGCTGCACTGAAAGCCGGTCAAGCGGTCACGATCACGACGGATGAGGAGGACAGTGGGAATACTGTCGGCGACTCCGAAGCGATCCACTGGCATACCCATGTTTTCGAGTTCTACTGCATTGCTTAAAATCCCGTGCTGAGTGTGGGTCGATCTCAGATCATTCGAGGGCTCCTGAGGAGACGATCTCTCCCGGGGGCCCTCTTTGTTTTGCTACTGGTGAGTAGTGGGTGCACCTCCAGCAGACTTGCTCCTTTTGGGATGCAAGGGGTGGATGGCCAAGTGTATCCCGCAGGTACCATCGAATTTCTTTTTAAGCTCACGGCATCGGGAAGTGGACTGATGAGTTTGCTCGATGATTCTCTTTTTCTCATGGACTTTGAGAAGAAGCTTCATGGCTATTTATTTGATGAGTCATTGACTGAGTTCTTCCATGTTCACCCTCAGTACGAGGAGACTCAGGGATCTTGGGCTCTGCAGCAGGAGCTTCCCGTCGATGGTCATTATTTTTTTTGGGTCGAGGGAATCGTGCAAGGTCCTTCTCAGACTGAAGTGTTGAAGGCGGGCTCGACCTTTCGGGTTTTGGGTGGGCAACCTGCTCACGAAAAGCCTGCCCTTTTATTGGAGCAGCTTTCGGTTTCGGATCAAGGTTCGGGCGCAGAGATTGAATTTCTCGATGAACTCCAGACGGGAAGGTCTGTGACGTTTCGAGTCCGCTTCTGGAGAGAGGATGGGAGCATCCCGCAGCTAGGACAGTACTTGGGGACCTCTCTTCATGTGACAGGAGCGAGTCTGGCCAGTGGAGAGATGGTTCACGCTCATGGGATGGTTTTTCGAGAGCAGGGTCAGGATGTCGTCTACGTGAGCGCAGTTTTTCCGGAGGCAGGATCTTACCGGCTTTGGCTACAGTTTGTGGAGTCTGAGGTCCTGAGGACGGTGCCGCTGTCGTTTGAGGTGAGGGAGTAGTCGCGGGAAGATCAGGTGACTACTCCTCTCTCAGGACTTAGTAGAGGGCGTAGTTGAGATTGAGACCAAAAGACGTACTCTTGTCCGTATTGACGCCTGCAAGCTTCATGTAAGCAAAGAGCTCGGCTGAGATGTAACTCGTTTCCGACTGATTGATAACAGCAGAGAGTGAAAATCCAGGGCCGTGGTGGCGGTCCCAGCCGGGTCCGTTCGCAGCGGCTGATCCGTCCTTCCAGAGCGGCAAGTCATGAAACTGCAGGAGGTTGGAGGGGTCATGGAAGCAGTTGAACTCGGTCCGCTTAGACCAAAGGAGATGATAAAAAGCTGAGAAAGTATAACGAGAGAATCCGTATCCTGCGCCGATGGCTCCCTCGTATTGCCATGCATGTGCAGTCCGGTATTTGAAGTTGTTGTCCGCGTAAGCAAATCCCCCAAAGTCGAAGGCTTGAGAAGCCTCAATTCCTGCGACAAAGTGATGGGAGCGATCGTTTCCCGACAAAAAGAAAAAATCCTCAGACGCTTTGGGTGCAAACTCTGCACGCGTATAGGCATTGATATCTAAGCCGTTCCAGCTCAAAACGCCGGTCTTGAGTCCCAGCGTCAGATAGGTTGCTTCGGTTGCGGAACGGTACTCAGTCGGCTCATCGTAAGTTTCGCTGCGGAATGCATAATTCCCGGCGTCATTGATGTAGGGAATGTTGTAGGCTCGACCGGAGCCCAAAGTGTGACTTTTGTTGATCACGCCCACGCCTAAGTTGAGTTCGAGGTTATCGAGTAGACCGTAAGAAACTTTGAGGGTTGAGCTGATATCCCGAAAATGCTCGCCGCTTTCTATGCCAGGAAGCTCAACGAGTTCTACTTCGGTCCCTTTTTGGTACCATAACGAATTACTGCTCGCAGTCGCTGTAGTCCAACTGGCACTGAAGGATCCTTGGGGAAGGGTTCCTGCAGAGGCAGCAGTGAGTGAGCTGACTCCGAGTGCTACTCCGATTAGAGAGGGGAGGCGAGTGCGCTGGATTTTTGGGTTCTTCATGGCCATCCTGGCTTTCGTGCAGTGGTTTTGTTTCATGATTGGATCTCTTCCTGAAGTCCTAATTTCTGCAGGTCTCGCTATAAGGCGCACTCACCTTGAGGGCGATCTCGGACCAAGTTTTCGAGACGCCATCGGCTCCTTTATGGAGCTCTTTGCAGCGCTCGTGAATGCCATCAAAGGCTTGGGTTGCTTTAAAATCGAGGAGATCGAATCCCCCCGTTGCAACAAATTGTCCTTCTTTTAGAGCGTAAGTCATCGGTACTGCCCGAGTCATACCGTTGAAGTCCATTTGGAGAGTGAAGGAACTCTCTTTGACATCACTGAACTTGCCACCGAAGCTCGCTTGTTTGGCCAAGTGACTCAGGAAAGCCTCACGAATGTTTTGGTCTCGACCGGCGTTGCCTGAGTCGATGGTGTTGCCTGTGATCTCCACGCTTGCGCCACTCAAGATGGATTTAACATCAGCGCCTTGGCTTGCGCCTTGAATCTTGACCTCCTTAAAGGTGCCGCTGACCGGCACCTTCGCAGTCGTCTTGTACGCAGTCCATTCCACTTTCACTGCGGATGGATCAAACTGAATCTCACATTTCTTGCTCCCCGAAGAGAAGGCCCACCCATTCTGGGTCAAAGCCAAAAGAAGAGTCGCTCCGAGAAGGGAATTGGGAAGGCCTAAGGTGCTGATCGATTTCATGGTGCTGCTTTCCATTCTGCTGTTGAGTTCAGTCTGATCCAAGTGAGTGAATTTGAATTAATTGTAGAAGCGGATCTCCACCCAAGCGCTACCGATCTCGCTGGTCACCTGTACCTCGATGGCGACTGAGCCATCGGGTGAGGAGAGATTGGTTTGAGCGTCGGGTGCGATCATTTTAGGAAGTCCAGGTGAGCGCAAGCTGTACCCCAATGAGTTGAGTCGAGCGCGTGCACTCCCAGCAATGATGTTGACGAATTCAGACGGAGTGTTTTGGATGGCCTCTTGGCTGAGTTTGGATGCGTCCAGTCCCGTCATTTTTGCCAGAGCAGGAGCCATCAATTGCTTTTCGCAAGTGACGATGATCGAGAGTGAGACTCCTGAGCCTTCCATGTCTAATGAGCCCGAGTAACAATTCTGATGGACTGTGCCGGGTTGTCTAAAAGCCCCACCCACAAACCTGGCGGGAGTCTTGAGTTGGATCTCAAAGAGTTCTTTGAACGACTTACAGAGAATTTCCGCGATCTCGGGATCAGCAGAGCCCGGAGGGACAATTCCTGCAAGACGAAGGACGCTCTTGAGGTCGCGCCCTGTGGTCCCTGGGAGGGATCCCAGGTTATCAATATGTGGAAATACGTAGAAAGATTTAAAACTATCGGCGGTTAGTTCTTGGATTTTCTTGAGAGCAGCCAGATCCTGAGCTTGTGCCGCTGTTGCAGACCTCAAATGAAACACGATTGGGCGGATGAGTTTGGAAATATCAAACTGACCCGACTGGGTTTCGGATGCTGCTTCCATTTTGTGGATATCAGCGAGTTTTTGGAGTTCCTTCTGTAAGGAATCAAGCTGAGCATGAAAGCCTGACTCCAGGCTTACGTAGTCGTAGTGGCGCTTTTGGACGACTTCAAAGTTTTTTGAGACCTCGCCTAATAACTCGGACAGGAGATCGTCTTCGAATGAATTGCTCATAAAATTCTGTTTCCTTGATCTGAAATTTGATTACCCAACGGTACTAATCATTATCGGCTTGATCCTTACAATCTTTACCGTCTTCACATTTGTCTGGGCTGGGTTTGGGCTTGGGTTTGGCAGGACGAGGCGGGATGAAGACGCCGCTTGCCTCCACGGGAATCGGGAGTGAGAGGGCTCCTAAGCTCAGCGCGCCGATCAAAGCCGCTCCAATCCAAAAGGTAGTTTGATTTCCTGACTTCATGTCAGCTCCGTTTCAAAACGTTTCAAGATGAAATTTCAAGTTAACAAAATTCTGAATCATGTCGATAATGGAGGGAAGAAGTTTTTTGTTTGTTTTCGATGAGGGACCCTCTCGCCCTCTTAAGAGGCACTTCGCGATGGAATCATCCTTGTTCAATTCTGTTTTTATCGAGCCAATCAAAAGGTATGCCCATTGGCTGCACATGCAGTGGCCTGACAGTACCCCCGAGAAGATGCCGCAAGTGGGCGCCCGAGGTGCGACGGGAATGCCGGAGATCCGTTTGGCTGGGGATTTACTGGGGATTCCGCTTCTTAAGATGGCTGCCCAAACCGGTGCGGATGCAGTGCGAGCGTTTGTAGATGGTGGGCTTCCAACGGATGTGGCGGATTCGACACGGCCAGTGCTCGAGACGGACTTTATTGATCTTGTGATTGTGGGGGGAGGGGTCGCCGGGATCTCAGCCGCCCTCGAAGCTCAAAAGCTTGGGATCCGGTTTTTGATCATTGAAGCGCGCGAAGCGTTTGCAACGATCTCGGACTTTACCAAAGGTAAGCCCATCTTTACCTATCCGTCTCAGTTCGTCCCAGATTCATCCCTTAAGCTCACGGGCAATACCAAAGAGAAGCTCTTGAGCGAGCTTCGAGCACAAGCAGCCGAAGCAAAAATCTCGTTTCGCTCTGCTCGAGTGAGGGCCGTTAAACGCTTGTCCGAGGGAAAAGTTGAAATCGAAGTCGAGAACTCAGCAGGAGTCGCTCGTTCTATTTACGGAAAGCACGTTCTGATTTGTATCGGTCGCTCGGGCGACTACCGAAAGCTCAACGTGCCGGGTGAGGAACTTAGTAAAGTGACTCACCGCTTGTTTGATCCAGCTGACTACAAGGATAAGAGTGTCCTTGTGGTGGGAGGCGGGGACCAAGCGCTCGAAGCGGCGATCGCTCTCGAAAAAGCGGGCGCCGATGTCCACATGAGTTACCGCCGGAGCGAGTTTATTCGGGCAAAGGCTGAGAACATTGAGGAAGCTGAGTCGCTCCTTGGGGATCGAATTTATTTTAGCACCGAAGTGGAGCGAATTACTGATACGGAGGTACACATTCGCTCACAAGTAACGGGCGATGTGTATGCGATCGATAATGACGCTGTTTTTGCGATGATTGGTCGAGATGCTCCACATGGGTTTCTAAAGCGCTCCGGTATCAAGATTCAGAGTGCCTGGGACTGGAAGCGGGCTTTGACTTTTTTGGTCGCGTTCTTGGGGATTCTCTTCATTTATCGACTCAAGACTGAGGGGAGTGAGGTCTACGAGTTCCTGAACAAAAGAGGACTGTTTCCTCTTAAGCTGAGCTTTGAGGAAGGCTCCCTTGCAAAGAAGCTGATCTCAGACCCGCTGAGTTCGCCAGGGTTTTATTACGAGCTGCTCTACACGGCAGTGATTGTGGGCTTTGGAATGAGACGGATTCTGAAATACCGATCTCCCTATATCACCCGTCAGACGACAACCCTGATGCTCGTGCAATTGATCCCTTTGTTGTTACTTCCTTACTTATTTCTCCCGCTCATGGATCACGCAGGAATGTTTGAGGGGGGGACAGGCAAGTGGATTGCAGACCAATTGTTTCCGTTAGCCGAAGACGGAGGAGCACGTCCCTACTGGCGTGCTGTTGGATTGATTTTGGCTTGGCCACTGTTTATTTGGAATATTTACACTGCTGAGCCCATGTGGATGTGGCTTGGAATCTCGCTTTTTCAGACTTTTGTGATCATTCCTTGGATTGTCGTGAAGTTTGGAAAAGGCGCTTATTGCGGATGGATCTGCTCCTGTGGAGCCATGGCGGAGACGCTTGGGGATGCTACTCGGACCGAGATGCCCCATGGTCGCAAGTGGAACTGGCTGAACATGGCGGGGCAAGTGATCCTGCTGCTCTCTTTTGTGATCTTGGGGCTTCGGATCGTCGCATGGGTTTTTCCCGAGCAAGCCATGGAGAGTTGGTTTGGAGATCTCTATGTCAATCTTCTGGCGGGTGGGGAACTTTTTGGGATTCCGATGAACTACTCGACCTCGGTTGACTACTTCTTGTCGGGTGTCTTGGGGATGGGGCTTTACTTTCATTTTAGTGGAAGAACCTGGTGTCGGTTCTTTTGTCCGCTTGCAGCACTCATGCACATCTATGCACGGTTTTCGCGCTTTCGGATTTTTTCAAAAAAGGAAAAGTGCATTTCTTGTGGAGTATGCACTCGTGTCTGTCACCAAGGGATTGACGTTGCAGCTTTTGCGGTTCGGGGTATGCCGATGGAAGATCCTCAATGTGTCCGCTGTTCGGCATGTGTCTACCATTGCCCCACAGGGACGCTCTCATTTGGTTATCTCGATGAACAGGGTAATCCCGTATTGGACAAGACGGTGGCTTCATCCGCTTTGTTAAAGGAAAATGGAGAGCTGAAATGATGAGTAAAAGCCAAGTAAAGATGCTTTCCGTTGGGGTTTCTCTGGTGGCTTGGGTTGGAGTCTCCTTTGGAGTACTGCTGTTGCGATCACAAGAGACTCAGGCCTCCGGAGCTTATGTGGATCCAACTAAGCTCAAGAAAAAGAAAAAAGACTCATCAGCGGGGAAAGAAGAGTCCTCTGAAATGTCTGAGGAAGAAGAGGAAGCTGCTCGGGCCGCAAAGAAGGAAGCTCTCAAGAAGGCTCTTCTAAAAGGAAAGCAATAATGTCGGATTAATCACAGTGAAGCGAATGAGCGTTTGAAATTGCAATTATGAAGTTTAGTTGAAGGTCCTTTAAAAAAATCTCCCAGATTCCGAGAGGGAGAGATCAGGTCGAGAAACCAAATGTCCTGATATCGGCAAAACCGAATCAAGCTAACCGAGGGAAACGACGATGCCTATGTTTGATCTGAAGACTCGAGTACTCATTGTAGACGATGCTGCTAGCATGCGAATGACCGTAAAGAACTTTCTCTCCGAGATTGGTTTTACTGACTTTACCGAGGCTGCCAATGGATTGCTCGGGTTTGATGCACTGGAAAAAGCAGAGCCTCCGATAGGACTCGTGTTTTCGGATCAAAATATGCCTGAGTGCACGGGGCTCGAGTTTTTGAAAAAAGTCAGGGCTCTGGAAAAATACAGTAAGGTCCCGTTTATCATGGTGACCTCTGAGGGCGAAAAACAAATGATCTTGGATGCGATCAAAGCAGGAGCTTCGAACTACGTGACCAAGCCCGTGGATCTAGAGACACTGAAGACCAAGCTTGAGAAAACGGCTGAGCGCTTCTTGAAGTGATGAACTTCTGCTGATCGTTTCTTTCGGGTGGATAGACCCGAGTGAGTTTGAATTGTGAACTAACGAGGAGTGATGGGAATGGGCTTACCTGAGACCGCCAAACCAATGGATCAAGACCTAGAGCCGAATGCGGGTGAAGTAGTTTCCCCCAAGAAGCGCGCCTCTCTTAGACTCATCCAAGGGGGCGGAGGGGAGCCTGTAGCTCCGAAGTCCACTCGTCGTGGACCTGTAGGACAACAGCAGTCTACCCTCAAACTTGGAAAGTTCACGATCGGTCGCAAGATCACCGTCTTTCAGGTCGCAGTGGTTTTGGCATCACTCAGTATTGTGAGCTTCTTCTCGTATCGATCCGTGTCTAAGGACCTCGAGCTCATGCTCGCGCAGCGCTTAGAGCACATCGCACGAACCGGAACGCTCTTACTGGATGGCGAAGCTCACCAGAAAATAGTGGATGGCTTTATGGAGGGGGACGAAAAGCTTCATGCTGGCAAGCCCTATCTTGCGATTCACGATGCCCTCAAAAAAATTAAAGAGAACAACAAGCTTGAGTCCGATCTATACACTTTGATCGATGCGGGCGAGCTTTCTCCTGGCAACATGATGTTTATCGCGATGGCCAAGGACACGCCATACACCGGGAATGCGATGCCATTGCACCCGAAAGTGAAAGAGGTTTTGGAAACCGGGAACTTTGCGAGTACGGGCCTGTATACCGATCACGAGGGAACGTGGGTCTCTGCATTTGCCCCGATTAAAACCAAAGAGGGCAAAACGGTTGCAGTCATGGAGGTCGATTACAATGCAGGCCAAGAGGTCCGGCAGGCCAAAATTGATCTGATCATCAACTTGCTGATTCCGGCGGCAATCGGGTTGATGTTGGCGATTTTTCTCGGAGATCTCGTCGGGAGAAGCTTATCCAAGCCCATTCGGACCCTTGCAGACACTGCGGGGTTAGTTGCTGCGGGCAATCTCGATGTGAGTGTTAAGGTGACGACCCGGGACGAGACCGGAGCGCTGGGGTCGATCTTTAACGGGATGGTTCTGGATCTGAAGCGCCAACGAGAGGAACTCAAAGATTACGCTCAAAACCTCGAAAAGAAAGTCGATGAGCGGACCGCGCAGCTGAACGAAGCCAACCGACTGATTCAAGGGATGGTGGATAGTGTGAGTCAGGGCTTCTTTATGTTTGACCCTCAAGGCAACTGTTTACCCATTCGCTCGAAAGCTTGTCTGAGCGTCCTTGGAGCGGATCCCGCTGGTAAAGATGTGGCAAAGACTCTTCGCATGCATGGTGCAGATGGCGAGGACTTCCGGAAGTGGAAGGACCTGTTGTTTGAAGGGTTGATGCCTTTTGAGGAGCTGTCTCCGCTTGGACCAAAAGTGTTTCCCTCGACTGATGGAAAGTACGTGACACTTGAGTATTTTCCAGTGCTGAACGACCAAGGTGAGTTGAGATGTGTGGTGGTGACGGCGACCGACAGATCTGCAGAACGCGACGCCAATGTCCGTGCTGAGAAGCAAAAGCAGTATGCCAATATGATTGTGAAGTTTGCTAAGAACAAAAAGAGACTTCAGTCGATGGTTAGTGAATCTAAGGCTCAATTTGTTCGGATCTACGAAGAGTTGGGTAAGGCCTCTCCAGATGTGGATCTGATTTTCCGACTGGTTCACACCTTCAAGAGTGCATCGGCCGCTTTTTCGATGGGACCTGTCGCCTCACTTGCTCATGATCTCGAGTCTGAGTTGATTGAGATTCGGAAGTCGTCTGGGTCTAGAGGATCAGTGAAATTTGACACTTGGAAAGAGCGCATTGCTCGTCTGGAGCGAGGCTTTATGAAGCTCTTAGAGGAGAACAAAGAAGTGCTGGGTCCCATTGCTGACAATCAAGGGACCCAAGTTGAGATTCCTCTCTCCAAACTCAAGGAATTCAATAAGCGATTGACTCAGCAGGAGTCCGCTCAGTCTCCTTTGGTTCAAGAGTTTGCTCGGAACTTTATCAGTGAGCCGATTGTCGATCATTTCAAACACTTCAACGACGCGGTCAGTCTGGTCGCGTCCCGGCAAGAGAAGGAAGTTGGCGAACTCACTTTTACGGGTGGTGAGATGAGAATTATTGCCGAACCCTATCAAGAGCTCTTTGGATCGATGATTCATATCTTCCGAAATGCCGTCGATCATGGGATCGAAACGTTGGAAGAGCGTCAAGCAGCCAAAAAGCCATTATCCGCCAAAATCGAAGTGAGCTTTGAGAAAGAGAATCGAGCGGGGAAAGACTGGATCAAGATCCGGGTAGCCGATGATGGTCGGGGAATTGATCCTGAGAAAATTCGGGCGAAGCTTGCGAAGAACGGCGTGAAGGGATTTGAGAATGAGTCTACTGAACAACTCGTCCAACGGATCTTTGACGCTGGTTTCTCGACTAAGGACGAAGTGACGGATATTTCTGGCCGTGGGGTCGGGCTCGATGCTGTTCGACAAGCGGCACGGGAGCTGGGCGGAGAGTGCACGGTTCAGACCCACCTTGGACAAGGGACCACTTTCATGATTGAGTTCCCTGAGAAAGCATCAGGTTAATTCCAATTTATTTGGAAGGAGCAAGTGAATGAGGAGTTGATCTCGATCAGCTCCTCATTCATCCTTTTAGGAGTGTCTAAACGAGGGAGCCTGCACCGTGGTTGAATCGTCTTCGGATAACATCACTTTTCATGACTACATCAAGAAGAGAACACGTGAAGACCTTCTCTCATGCCTGAAGACTTTTGGTCGTATCCAGGAGGCGAGAGTTGAAGAAGATTTGAATACTGATCTGGTAGCTGGGCATTGGTTATCAGTGATTGTGATTCAAGGTGAGGCCTGCCGGATTGTGCTTAAAGTTCAGTCGGAGAGTAAGGCGATTTCCCGCTTGTTTGCTCACACCATGCGGATGAAGATAGAGCAAGTGTCTTCGCAGCAAGTCAAAGACTTCCTCAGAGAGGTCTGTAATCTCGCTGCCGGTCAAATTAAGAAGGGTCTTGCAAACTGTAACTTAGATACTGGGATTAGTCTTCCTTTGGCAACTCGCGGTTTTGATAATTTGTTCTTCAAAACATCAACCACTCCTGAAACCATTGAGGATCGATGGAAGATCATTTGGGGGGACGGTGAAATCCGTTGCTACAGTTCCATTGATATTTTGAGTCGGAGTGAGTTGAGGGCATTTCAGTACCGAGAAGATATGCCTGAGGATAACTTGTTTGAAGAGCTTTGAGTGATGGTTCGAAATTATCCGGGGGAAAAGTCATGAGTGGCGGAAGCTATCGCTCTTTTATTCACGCGACGTCGCAAGTCCTTCAGATGATCGAGACGGCAAAGTCTTGTGTCGACGATATGATTGATGACCTCTCATCCGGTTTTTTGGTTGTCGATGCAGCCGGAAAAGTTCTCCGTGCCAATACGGTGATCGGTCGACTGATGGGAATGGATGCAGAGGATTGTAGAGGTCGAAGTCTTTTTGAAGTGTTCGACCAGGAGAATCTCCCAAGGGTTCAAGCTGCTTTAGGCGAATCGGTTCGAACTGGGGAGGCGACGCGTGTCGAGTTGAGTGTGCGTCCTTTAGGGGGATACTCAGCATCGATGGGGTCTCCTGTGTTTCAATGGAGTATTAATCCTCTTTCTGAGCGAGGAGCCGATGGCTCGGTCCTGTTTTCTGTTCTTGCAACGGATGTGAGCGAGCTCCGCTCGAGTCAGAGTCGCGTGGCAGAGATCTTTAGCTCTCTTTCAGTTGGGATTATTTCCGTTACTCCCCAGGGCACGGTTCAGGATTTATATACGAGTTATGCGGAGCATTTGCTCGGGTATTCCCGTGAGGAGATGCTGGGAGTTTCGGTTCGAAGCTTGATCTTTACTGAGCATCTGAATCCTTTCACCAAAGGCCAAAAGAAAGCGCTGGATGCGCTTGCTTCCTTTGAGTCCCTCGATGCCATGATGTTTGACGCTCTTCGGGATGCTTGTCCTCAAGAGGTTCGAATACAACTTCCTGAGAGTCGCGGGGGAGGCTTTCGGTACCTCGGAGTAACTCCGCAGTCGGTCCTCAGTGACGGCAAGATCATTAAACTCCTTTTGCTCCTACAGGACAAAACAGCGATCGTCGAGGCCCGCGAAGCCGAAAAAGCTGAACGGGAAGTAGAGACTGCCTCGATTCGTCGTATTCTTCAGATTAAGCGGGTATCCCGGGATGTTTTGCCCATCTTTGTAGAGGAGTTAAATAATCTGGTCAGTCGTGCTCAGCAATTGGTGCACGAGCGGAAGTCCAAAGATCTCGCAGCGACTCTTCATGGAATCAAAGGAAACTCGCGTGTGGTTCGTTTCGAACAACTAGGGGTGATGTCTCATGAGTTAGAAGAGGTGATTTTGAATCCCTCGGGTTCCGGCGATGAGGATGCGAGGTGGATTGAGATTCAAGATCGGATTACGCGAATCTCAGAGGAGTGGGGAGAGCTCTCGGGTCTAGCGGGCGCTCTTCTGAGTGCCGAGGAGTCCGGAAAGAGTGGTGCCGAGGAGTCAGCGTCCGGAGGACGAGACTCGAAGGCCAAAGCAATTGCTTCGCTTCGAGGGA